>ERZ1740058.53-NODE-53-length-95889-cov-12.606152_pt1 | contig 95889 bp, 78 predicted proteins | sample MGYA00581745_ERZ1740058 | MGnify/ENA primary metagenome ERZ1740058 (study PRJEB43018, sample SAMN04849742) | marine metagenome | isolation source: floating plastic debris | place: Pacific Ocean | collected 2008-08-30 | study: EMG produced TPA metagenomics assembly...
CAGGCGCCGGCCAAACTCCGCCGCCGCGCTCCCGCCTCGCACGACGCCGGCCGCCTTGGACCGACCCTCCCGCAGCCAGCCGACACCGCCGCCGTCCTTTGCTTCGCCGCCGGCAATTAGAATGGCGGGCGCCGCGATCGCCCGCAGTCCCACCGCTGCCGCATCATAGTTGGTCGCCTTACTATCGTTAATAAAATCAATGCCCTGCCAAGTGACCACCCGTTCAAGCCGATGGGGCACACCGGGAAACGCTTTGACGCCGTGAGCGATTGCGGCGGGTGCCAAACCGGCCAGGTGGGCTGCCGCCACTGACAACAGCAGGTTTTGTTGATTGTGCTGGCCCACCATCGAGAGGGCGTCAGCCGCCACAATGGGCGTATCATCAATCTTGACCCAGCCGGCCTCAATATAGGCCAAAGGCTCCAGCGGCGCGATCGCGGTCCGTCCAGCGGTACTCGTCCAGTGAGCCTGGGGAAACAACTCCGGTGCGTGCAGACGGAGATAGGGATTATCGCCATTAAGCACGGCCTGTTCAGCCTGATGCAGCAGTTTAGCCTTGATTTGGAAGTAGTTTTCTAGGGTTTTGTGGCGGGCTAGGTGATCAGGGGTGAAGGTCGTCCACAAACCAATTTGGGGCGCAAGGGTTGAGGATGCTTCAATCTGGTAGCTGCTCAGTTCCGCAATAATCCAGTCTGGTCTGTCGGATTCCAGGGCCAACTCACCGATTGCGTTGCCAATGTTGCCACAGGCCGGGGCGTCGAGTCCTGCTGCCCGAAAAATCGCCGCCGTCAGCGCCGTGACCGTCGTTTTGCCGTTTGTGCCGGTGATGCCGATCCAGGGACGATCGCTGAGAGCCCGCCAGGCCAACTCAGCTTCCCCAATCACCTCTCGGCCCTGCTCCCGAGCGGCCACCAGGGCAGGAATATCCCACGGCACTCCCGGACTCACGACCACTAAATTAGCCGAATCGCTGCTGCCAAAGCTGTGCTCCAACTGCACCGTGATGCCATCCGCCTGCAATTTTGGAATTTTCTGCGCCAGTAAAGGTGCGGCATTGCGATCGCTTAACACCACCTGCCAGCCCTGCTGCGTCAGCAGTCGCGCCGCCGCAATTCCCGATTTGCCTAAACCAATAACGTGTGCCTGTTTTTCCATAACGCCATAGAGTTCAGAATCCAGAATGCAGAGTATCAGAATGCGGAAATACGGAGTGCAGAACGCCGAGAATCAAGCCCCAAAATCCAAAATCTAAGACCATTTACTTTACAGCCCCACACCCTCATCACCCAGCCACCCAGCCACCCAGCTACCCTCCTACTCCTTCACCCCTTCACAATCGCCCCAAAGTCCGCCAACACCCGCGCGTGATTGCGCAGTAGGCCCAGCAGATTCAAACGATTTTGCTTAATGGAGGGATCTTCGGCCATTACGAGGACACTGTCGGGGCCGTCGAAAAAGCGGCTGACAACGGGCGCGACATTTTCGAGCCCCGTGATTAGTTGCGGATAATTGCGATCGCGCTGGGCGGCTGTCGTGAGGGGGAGTAGAGTCTGCAGCGCTGCGTAAAAGGCGCGCTCGGAGTCCTGCTGAAAACGCTCGGGATCAACAGCGACCGCCGGATCGAGGGCAGTGGTATCGAGCGTACCTTGAGCGGCCAAGCGAGCCGCCCGATTGACGGTCTCGTAAATCTTGGCCAAGGTGCCATTCTGACGGGTGGATTGGAGGAAGATTGCGCGATCGCGGACGTCCAGCAAGTCTTCGAGGGCCCGCTGGATATAAGTGGGATCTTTCTCGCCCAGCACGGCATTTACCAAGTCGTAATCAATTTTGAGATCGTCCTGCAGCAGCGTTTGCACCCGCTGTAGAAAGAAGTCCTGGAGCTGCGATCGCAAGGGTTCAGCGCTGTCCAGGGTTAAGTCAGGATTTTCCACAAAGGCGGCCACAACCTGATCCAATAGGTTGTGCAAATTGATGTCTAAATTAGCGTCCCAGGTAACCGTGACGATGGCGTTAGCGGCACGGCGGAGGGCGAAGGGGTCAGACGAACCGGTCGGCAGCATACCCAAACTGAAAATGCTGACTAGGGTGTCCAAACGATCTGCGAGTCCCAATGCTTGACCGATCAGCGTTTGCGGCAGCTGATCGTTGGCCCCACGCGGCAAATAATGCTCAGAAATGGCGACGGCGACGGACTCGGGTTCACCACTGTGACGGGCATATTTTTCGCCCATAATTCCCTGCAGTTCGGGAAACTCGCCCACCATTTGCGTGACCAGATCGGCTTTGCACAAGAGAGCGGCGCGCTGTAAGTGTTGCCGTGCAGTTTTGTCTAAATTGAGCTGAGCGGCGATGAAAGTCGCGATCGCGGCAATGCGCTCTACTTTTGCCCTCATGGAGCCCAGTCGTTCTTCGAAAGTGACCGCCTCAAGCTTGGCGATAAAGGCTTCAAGGGCGACAGCGCGGTCAGCGTCAAAGAAAAATTTACCGTCGGACAGCCGCGCTCGAATGACCCGGCCATTGCCCTCGGCAATCAGCTCAGACTTTTGAGGATCGCCGTTCGATACGGTAATAAAATAGGGCAGTAGCTGGCCAGTATCGTCCGGCTGCAGCACGGGGAAATAGCGCTGGTGGCTCTCCATTTCCATAATGGCCACCTCTGGCGGCAGCTCCAAAAATTCCGTCTCGAACTTACCGACGACGGCGGTGGGCCACTCCACCAGGTTGGCGACTTCGCTCAGCAAGGCAGCATCAATGCGAGCGACTCCCTTGACCGCTGCCGCCGCCTGCTCGACGGCCACTCGAATCTGGGTCTGGCGGCAGTTAACGTCAACTTCGACGTAGGCATTACGCAGAGCCATAACATAATTTTCTGCTCGTTGGAGCGTAATCGTATCGGGATGCAGAACGCGGTGGGCATAGGTCAGGCGATCGCTCTCACACTGCTCCGAGCCGTTCGCCAACGTAACGGGAATTAGCTGGTCGTCCAGTAGGGTCACTAGCCAGCGGATGGGCCGAGGAAACTTGAGTTCACCATCGCCCCAGCGCATAAATCGCTTGCCCTCAAGGCTCAAAATCCATTGCGGCACCCATTCCTGCAGGAGCTCTGCGGCAGACCGTCCCGGAATTTTATGCTGCACAAAGACAAAAGCGCCCTTGTCCGTCTCACGAATTTCTAACTCTTCAACGCTGACGTTTTTGGAGCGAGCAAATCCTGCCGCCGCTTTGGTCGGCTGGCCGTCGCGAAAGGCGGCTTGCGCTGGCGGCCCCTTCGCCTCTTCTTCGCGGTCCGGCTGTTTAACCGGCAGATCAGTCAGCAACAGTGCCAGGCGACGGGGAGTGCCGTAGTAATGAATGTCACCGGGAGTCAAAAAGGCGGCATCTAGCTCCGCGGGGATGCGATCGCGCCACTGCTGCAGCGCTTCTTCCACAAAACTGGCGGGGAGCTCTTCAGTTCCAACTTCCAATAAAAACGTTGCCATAACTTTAATGTCGTTGTCCTGCAAGGGGGCCAATTTTGAACACAAGGAAACTGTGGGCGCCAGTAGTCGCTGACAGATAGGCGAATTTTCGGGCAAAAACCGCTATTGGCGGAGTTTTCTAATTGCAGCTTTCAGAGACCGCGAATTTGCCTGAGTCCTGATAAAACATCTTTTGTTTTCGGGGCTGAGGCCGGTTGACGCAGCCGCCATTGCCAGTGTCCGATCGCGCAAACCCCAATAGTTTATCGCGAGGTTGCCCCGCCCAATGCTATAGCCGACCCGTTAAATAGTAAGTTCTCATCGACCCTTTGCCCTTGATCTCAATATCCTGAGCCGGAGCAAATTGAAACTGCTGGTGCAGACGATGGTAGGTCGCTTCAGTAACCTGAATCTTGCTGGGTTGTCCTTGGGACTCCATGCGGCTGGCCACGTTGACCGTGTCGCCCCAGAGATCATAGCTAAATTTTTTGATGCCGATGACGCCGGCAACGACGGACCCCGTGTTGATGCCAATGCGTAGCTGCAGCGGCATGTCCTGGTTACGGTTGAAGGTTTGAATGGTGGTCTGCATGGCCAAGGCCATATCTGCCACTGCGATCGCATGATTGGCTTGGGGCACGGGGACGCCACCGACTGCCATGTAGGCATCCCCGATAGTTTTAATCTTCTCTAAGCCGTAGATTTCGGCTAGCCGGTCAAATTCCGAAAAAATTTGGTTGAGCAGATTCACTAATTCCAGCGGACTGTACTGGGCGGCCAGCGGTGTGAAGTTGACGATGTCGGCAAACAGAACCGTAGCCTCATCAAAACGCTCGGCCAGAGAACCCTGAAATTGCTTAAGCTGAGTGACTATCGCTTCCGGCAGAATGTTGAGCAGCAGTTGCTCAGATTTATGTTTTTCATGGCGCAGCTCCTGCTCTACTTCATGACGCTCGTGAATTTCTCGCTGCAGTTGAATATTTTGTTCTTTCAGCTTGAGTGCCTGCTGATGCAGCGTTTTTTGTAGGCTGGCCAGTAAAGGAGAGTATCGATGGGGTGCTGCGAAATAACCTGACCGTGGTTTGACCCGCGACTGTGTCTGATCGGATCTCAGATGCAGCCGCAGCCTGGCTACCACCTCTTCTGGCCAGTAAGGCATGGGGATAAAATCAACGCCGCCAGCCTCAAAGGCCCGCAGGCGATCGCCTCTTTCCCCAGCTTCCCCAATAAACAGCACGGAGATATGGGCAGTTTGCGGCATCTGCTGCAGTTGGCGGCAAAACTCATAGCCGGTTGCGCTTCCCAAAGGTATCACCAACAGTACCAACTGTGGCCGCAGCGCGGTTATACAAGCCCAGGCGGCGGTAATAGACCCAACGGTAAAGACAGTCAAACCGCCATCTAGCAGAGCTGGCATTAGGGTCGGTGATTGCTTCCCCGACGCATCGACCAGCAGCAAGCCAGGGCTTGATGCTGCCGTGAGATGAGTCATAGAGTTCGGACAGGCAGCCACCCATGAATGAGAAAGTTGAGGCATTTCGGCAATAGCAGAACGCTTGCAGATAATTATGGTTGAATGATGAGTCTCATGGTCCGTGTAGACGGATAGATGCAGCTAGATAATTCAGTATTCCCAGCCGATCATGCTGCACAAGTCCCAATTTCTACGGCAATTGGACCTTATGGCGGTGCTGGGGGCAGTATGGGTTTCTACCGAATATTACAGCGGAATTTCGGAGATCTCTGGGGAAATACTGGCGATTTTGAGCGATCGCCAGCAAATTCCCTATGCATTCTCAAGGAAGCACTAAGGACTCTTGAGCAGACGGCTGACGAAGCAGAGGGAGTTTAGTCCGGTGGTGAGTCTAAGGTTCTCTCAAAACCCCCAAAATTCTCCGACGCACTATCTACATTATGGAATAGTTGGCTGCGGGGGTGTCTCGCTTAAAATACCAAGCAATAAGGTGTGGCTAGGCCATTGGGACAGGAAGCAAGGAGCGATCCATGACGGCTGAACATCAGAGACTGCAAGACATCCATGAGCAAGGTGCAGCTTGGAAAAAGTGGGGGCCTTATTTAAGCGATCGCCAGTGGGGCACGGTTCGCGAAGACTACAGTTCTACGGGAGCAGCCTGGGACTATTTCTCCCATGAGCAATCTCACTCTCGGGCCTATCGCTGGGGCGAGGATAGTCTATTGGGGATTTCTGATGAAAAGCAGCGGCTTTGCTTTGGCCTGGCCCTGTGGAACGGCAAAGATCCGGTGATTAAGGAGCGCCTGTTTGGATTAACCGGCAATCAGGGCAACCACGCCGAAGATGTCAAAGAATACTACTTTTACCTCGACAGCACGCCGACTCATTCCTACATGAAAGGGCTGTACAAATATCCCCACGCGGCCTATCCCTATAGTGACCTGGTCAACACCAATCAGCAACGGGGGCGAGACGAGGCCGAATATGAGCTGTTGGATACGGGGGTGTTTGACGATAGCCGCTACTTCGACGTGTTTGTGGAGTATGCCAAAGCTGCTCCTGAAGACGTGCTAATTCAAATCTCGGTGGTTAACCGGGGGCCAGAATCTCAAACGCTGCAGGTATTGCCGCACCTCTGGTTTCGCAATACCTGGTCCTGGAATCAGGACAGCGATCAGCCTGACATTAAAGTCGCTGCCCACCACACTAGCCACAGCACCCTGGAAGCCAATCATCCCGAACTGGGCACCTTTTGGCTCCATTGCCAAAGCCAGGAGAATTGGACAGCGCCGAGCGATCGACTTCTCTTCACAGAAAATGAGACCAACTACCAAAAGCTATTTGGCGCTGAAAATTCCACCCCCTACGTCAAAGATGCTTTCCATCGCTATCTGATCGAAGGGCAGACAGATGCAGTGAACCCCAATGGCCTTGGCACCAAAGCCGCCGCCCACTATACCCTCACCATTGCTCCAGGGGAGACGCAATACATTCGCTTGCGGTTGAGTAACGCCGAAATCTCAGCTCCGCCTTTTGCCGACTTTGATCAGGTGATGCAGACTCGCATCAAGGAAGCCCACGAGTTCTACAGTAAAATCGCCCCCTTCTGCCAATCCGAGGATATCGCCAATGTGCAGCGTCAAGCCTTCGCCGGACTGATGTGGGGCAAACAGTACTACCGCTTTGATGTGGCGCGCTGGCTTGAGGGTGACCCTACAATGCCGCCACCGCCGCTCGGACATCAGCACGGGCGCAACCGTGAATGGCTGCACCTGGATGCCGGTGACATCATCTCCATGCCGGATAAGTGGGAATATCCCTGGTTTGCCGCCTGGGACCAAGCATTTCACTGCATTCCTCTGGCCATCATTGACCCTGAGTTTGCCAAACATCAGCTCGACATCCTGACCCGTGAGTGGTACATGCATCCAAACGGTCAGATGCCGGCTTATGAGTGGGCCTTCGGTGATGTGAATCCTCCAGTTCATGCCTGGGCGACCTGGCGCGTCTACAAGATTGCTCAAAAGTTGGCAAAAACTGGCGTTGGCGGTGCCAATGCCGAACAGGAAAATCGTGCCTTTCTGGAAAGGGTCTTCCAGAAACTGCTGCTGAATTTCACCTGGTGGGTCAATCGCAAAGATGCGGAAGGCAACAACGTTTTTGAGGGGGGCTTTTTGGGCCTAGACAATATTGGCGTCTTCGATCGCAGCGCGCCCTTGCCTACCGGTGGCCATATTGAACAATCCGATGGCACCAGTTGGATGGCAATGTATAGCCTCAACATGCTCACCATTGCCTTAGAACTGGCACAAGAAAATCCCGTTTACGAAGACATGGCAACTAAGTTTTTTGAGCATTTCATTTACATCGCTGACGCCATGAATCATATGGGTGGCGGTAAAACTGAACTGTGGGATGACGAGGACGGATTTTTCTATGATGTGCTGCACCTGCCCCATAGTGAAAGTCTGAAGCTTAAGGTGCGATCCATGGTGGGGCTGATTCCTTTATTTGCTATTGAAACCTTAGAACCCGAAACCCTGGATAAACTTCCTGGCTTCAAAGCTCGCCTGGAATGGTTTGAAGTGAACCGCCCACATCTCAGCCATAACGTGCCCTCATTTTTCGAGAACGGGGTGGGTAAGCGCCGACTGCTGGCGATCGTGCGTCCCGACAAGTTAAAGCGCATCCTGGCAAAAATGCTGGATGAGCAAGAATTCCTCGCCCCCAACGGCATTCGGGCCCTCTCGCGCTATCACCAAGAAAATCCCTATGTGTTCTACACCGACGGCGAAGCGCATCGGGTCGATTATGAGCCCGCCGAATCGGACACTGGACTTTTTGGCGGCAACTCCAACTGGCGCGGTCCGATCTGGTTTCCGGTGAACTACCTGCTGGTGGAATCTTTGCAAAAGTTTCACCACTACCTCGGCGATCAGTATCAGGTTGAATGTCCCACCGGATCTGGCACCTATAAGTGCCTTTGGGATGTGGCCTTAGATCTAGAAAACCGCATGATTCGCATCTTCCTCAAAGATGACTCTGGCCAGCGTCCAGTGTTCGGGGGAATCGAGCCCTTTCAGCAGGACGCCAACTGGCAGGATTACATCCTTTTTTATGAGTATTTTCACGGTGACAATGGGGCGGGACTGGGGGCTAGCCACCAAACCGGATGGACAGGGCTAGTCGCAAAGCTCATCCAGCAGTACAGCCAATATGCCATGCGATAACCCTCATCAAGGTCGGCGATCGCCGTCAGCAATGGGGCATCCCAGCTTATTATCACTTTAGCAATAAGTCCCTTTAAGCATAGACGACAAAAGATTAGTCCCCGGCTGATGGGTTCGGGGTAAATGCCACAATGCTGGTTCTGCAGGGTTCCTGATGTCAATCGGTTTAAACCGCCGGTTGAATTGCAGGTAAACCAAATATTCGTTACATTTATTAACAATAAGATAAGGCGGGCTTGTCCTGCACTGTTAGTTATTAAATTCTATTTGCCATTAACAAGCGACTTTTCATGCAAACTGTGCAACTTTTCAAAAGCTATTCGGCTGGCAGGCGTGACTTTAGTGGCGTTGATTTCCGCGAAGCTTGGATGCCTGGCTTAGAGCTGAATCAAGCAGTCCTTCAGGGGGCTGATTTGACCGGCAGCAACTTGAGCCACAGTTCGCTGCGCGAAATTGATCTTACTGGAGCAATGCTGTGGCGAGCCAATCTCGCCCATGCACAAATGCAGCGAGCCGTTTTTGTTCGAGCCACACTCATTCGCTGTCAATTGAGGCACAGTGATTTGCAGCGCTGCAATTTGGCTGAGGCCGATTTGCGATTAGCCGATTTGCGCAATACCAATCTTAGTTACAGCAACTTGAATGATGTTCAGCTATGCTACGCCAACCTGTCTGGAGCGAATTTGCGGGGCGTTGATCTCAGCACTGCTGACTTAACGGGGGCCATTATCGATGGAGTGGATTTGGCTAGCTGCCGCTTAACTCGCAATCAAGCAGCAGCTTTAGGCGTTGATATTGAGCACTCAAGTGAGTCTGGACGTATGTTAGCGGTGTAAGGCGCTCGCGTTCCAGTCCTATAATTAACTAACCGAAAGCCTACAGCAACAGGTCGCTACGCCATAGCTGAGCTCGACACATTAGAGCACTGAAACGAGAGATTAACTGTTTGTGCTCATAAGACGGAGGTTGAGCAAACAGCTCGAATTTGACGATGGCCTTGGCGATTTTGCAGGCTTCGTCTTTAGGTACCCCTTCACGCACCAGTTTTTGCCAGTAAACGATGCTCAGGCTGCGATAGTCGTTGGCGATATTTATAAAAGGAGCTGCTACGGTTGCTGCGCTCATGTTTATCATCCGCTGTTCTAAACTTCATACCTTAATTCTTCATGAGGTGATGAGGTTTTTCCGTGATTGCACTGTGGCCTTTCTGTGATGCTGGAAATTGTAGCCGGTGATGCTAAAAACCGGAGGCCGTGACGCGATCGCCAGCGCCCCTGTGAACTCAGCCGGCTGCTGACAGTGATCTCAGTCATGGTATGTGGCGTAAACTGAACGCCGTCGTCAGGCCAACATCCGTGCCTTGACTGCAGAGCTTCCGGAACCGCTAGAGAACAGAGTCTAAACCAGGGTTCTGGTGGTAGCGCCCAGGTATGGGCTGCAAAAGAGGCTTTAAGCTGGGCAGACATATTTTCTCAAACACCTTAATTCAGCGAGGACGAAAAGGGACTACCCGCTGCCGAAAACTTTCAAAATCGATCACTTTAGAGTTACGAGCCGTTTCCCAAACTTCGTCAGCAAAGTTAATCAGCGATGGTAAAGTCATCAGCTTAAGTTGGCCCACATGGCGGTTGGCCTTAGCTGCCACCTGCACCACCTGCGGCTCCGTATTTTCTTGCGGCTGTAACCAGCTCACCTCGCCATTGCTAATAATCAAGTGCTTGTCATGGAGGGCGCGATCGCCCGCCGTCCCTTCTAAGAAAGCCAAAATCTTACGAATCATCTGTAGGGACACCTGTCGCCGCAAATGTCGAATCGCCCGCAGCTCTAAAATTTGCTCCCAGGTATAGTAAAGTTGCTTGGCGGCAGAATCTTCCGACAGAGGCACCACCACTCCAGTCCGAGCCAAATAAGTTAATCGGGCGGCACTAGTGCGAGTTAATATAACGGTCTCACGACGGGTAAAGTGCTGCATCAGTGAACCTCACTGCAAAAAATTAGCGGCGGCGCGGAGTAGAACCCCTCGCAATACTTGCCTCGACGATTAGTCGCGCCCATTAGCGATGGATGACGCTTTTTGGGCGCGATCGCGACCAGAGTTGCGCCGCCTGTAAATATCAGAAGGACAAGTGAAAAATCTATTCTCACTGTACGTTAGGCGACTTGAAAACCACCAGATACAAATGCTCTACAAGCGCCATATATAGCCTTGCGAGAACAGCAAAACGCTAGATATATGGTGCACACATCGAACCGTAAAGAGATATGGCATTTGTTTGCATCGGTTTTATGAGTCGTTTACTAAACTCAAAAAACACTCGAACAGTTGAGAAAAAATTCTGCTGCAGGCGAAGGCAAGGGGTTCTGCTCAAATTAGTCTGATCGGCCAAAGCCATTTTCTTTAGCTGACTCTACTCACATTCATCACCCATTTGTCTCGCCATCCCATCTCGATCCGTTCTTATCCCCGCAGCTGAGTAGGGCGACCAGAATGCCGGGGAATCTCTAGATCACAGTTCACCTTTGCCATAGGAGTTGGCTGGGCGCCAGGAGTATCTATACCTGTAGCAGCCGTCAGCGATCGCGGCTGTACCACACAGCTTTTAGTCAAATAGTAGCCATTAGCTGTCGAAGCAGGACCTAGCCAAATCGCCATTAAATCTAAGAGATAGCTGCCATTGTCCAGTTCCTCACGATTCGCTCCCAACCGCCACAAATGGCTTTCCTCGGGAGAGGTGAGAAACGCAATAGTTTTATCCTCGATAGTGTTGAGCCGTTCGTCGAGGCCCAGCAGCCAGCGCTCAACGTAGGGCCAAGGAGTGCCGTCTAGGGCCTGAATAATTTCGGTTTCGGCTGAGGTCAACAGAACAATACCACGGGCCTTTTCTTCCGGAACGCTTGCCATTCGATAAACAAAGCCGCTTTGGCTAAAGTCGTCAGCCAGCAAACTTGGATAAATTTCAAACCAGTTCTGTAAACGAAAATAAAACTGAAACCAATTGCTGAGCAACAAGGCAACTAGCGTCAGCAGAATTAGCTGTTGGCGCACAGGCGGAGGCGGTATTTTTTCCGGTCGCAACTCCCAGGTGAAAAAATGAGGGATCGCGGCGATCACCACCGATATCAGCGGCCAAGTCATTAGTCCTAGAGGCCAGGAGCTTTCTGGCACCCAGCTAAAAATGTAGAGGCAGAGGATCGCTCCCATCACCCACGGAGCAACGGATATGCCCAAAACGCGAATTTTTGACTGCTCCAGCAGCCAACCAATGCCCAAGGCAAAAAATATCCAGCCGCCGGTCGCAATTACGTTAACAATAAGGCCCCGGCCCACGGCTAATCTTGCTACCCACGACATTGTGAATGAAAAGATCCCAAGATAAATCAGCGTTTGCCAGGCGTAGTAATCTTGAGGAAAAAAGAGATTAGAAAACCGCTTCCAAATCTCTTGCAAGAGCTTGATCATAGCTGTTGGATGACTCCGTAGCGCAACAGCAGGAGTAGGAAAACTGCGGAAAAACTGAGAGCATTTGCCTGCAGTACTGCAAGCTGATGGGGTAAGGCCTCAGATGGAGTGTCAGGGGAGCGGCGATAGCGAAAGCGATTCGGTTTAGCAGAGCGACGGGCAGGCGCAATGGGCTTACCAAGAATTAGAGTTAACCACTCTAGAGCCGTTACTTTGATCCAAAAAGTGACAAAAAACGTTGTCAGTCCTATTAAAACGATAAAAATCCCCAGTCTGCTGGCGAGCGCATTGGCATAAAAATTGCCAAACAAAACATAGCTAATAACTTGGGTGCGCACGGCCGGCGGCAACAGAAGCTCTAGATTGAGGAACAGAATCCACCCCAGGACAACCGCTAAAAGATTTAGGCTAGCGGCATATTGAATGCTGGGCTGATAGCCTAGGCGCAACCGCTGCCGCAGGACAATCGCCTCCAGCGCGATCGCCACGAGGAGCAGCAAACACTGAAAAACAATTGCCCGCAGAGGTAAGACCGCAGCCTCATCCAAAAGAAAAAACGACATTGTCAGTCGAACAAATAAATAAACAGCGTTGGGGGTAGAGCCGTCTGAGAACCCGCTAGCTTCTCATAAAGCGCCGGCTTTTAGAGCATTACCAATTAATCATAAATAACTTATGAAATAAGCACGACTGCGCCTATTCTGACTCTATAAAATAAGTTTGAAACCTGGCTCATGTAGAAATTGCATGTCTTAACAATGATTGCCCTCAGGCAAAAGGGTATCTTGTTGCCAAAGGTTTCGATAAATTTTATTAGGGTAGACGTTAAAAACTTAACGGCCGACAATTCACATGGTCAGAACAGGCATCGGAATTCGCACTGCGCAACTCAATAATGAGCGCCTAACAGGACAAATTCACGTTTATGACGGTGAAGGTAAGGGCAAGTCACAGGTGGCGCTGGGAGTCGTATTGCGCTCCATTGGCCTTGGCATTCAAAACTTTATGGAAAGTCGGGTGCTGCTGCTGCGATTCTTGAAGGGACCAGGCCGCACCTATGACGAGGATGCTGCCATCGAAGCGTTGCAGCGCGGCTTTCCTCACTTGATTGATCAGGTGCGCACTGGCCGCGCCGAGTTTTTTGGTCTCGAAGACATTACTAAGTTTGATCGTTTGGAAGCCCAGCGCGGTTGGGACGTGGCCAAAGGCGCGATCGCTTCGGGGCTTTATTCCGTAGTCGTGCTAGATGAAATCAATCCCGTATTGGATTTGCAACTGTTGCCGGTGGACGACGTGGTGCGATCGCTGAAAAATAAACCCGAGCATCTGGAGGTGATTGCCACCGGACGGGCGGCTCCCTCAGCGCTCATTGAAGTGGCTAATTTGCACTCCGAAATGAAGCCCCAGCGTCGCCAAAATATGGATTTTCCCGGCATCGACGGAGTTGAAATCTACACTGGGGACGGCAAAGGCAAATCCACCAGCGCTTTGGGCAAGGCACTGCAGGCAATTGGGCGCGGTATCAGCCAAGATCAATCGCACCGCGTACTGATTGTGCAGTGGCTCAAGGGCGGACAGGGCTATACCGAAGATGCCGCCATTTCTGCCCTGCGCAAAAGTTATCCCAATTTGGTAGATCACCAGCGCTGCGGCCGCGATGCCATTGTGTGGCGAGGTCAGCAGCAAGAAATTGACTATGTGGAAGCGGAGCGCGGCTGGGAAATTGCCTGCACAGCGATCGCCTCTGGGTTATACAAAACGGTGATTTTAGATGAGCTGAATCCTACGGTTGATTTGGAATTGCTGCCCGAGGAGCCCATTGTGCAGGCGCTGCTGCGTAAGCCCCGCGACACTGAAGTAATCATCACTGGTCGCTGCAAAAATCCTCCGGCCTACTTTGAGCTCGCTAGCATTCACTCTGAAGTCTTTAACCACAAGCACTACGCAGAGATGGGCGTCGACCTCAAGCGGGGCGTTGACTTTTAGCGGCTATCATCAGGCGCTCGACAGCATGGCCGCGATGTGGCTAAAGAGAATTCAGTCCCTGGTGGCCAGCATAAATTGCGGGACGCCGACCAAACGACCGATTCCTCGTCTGCAGATGGACTAATACATCTCAACCTGGCAAAGAAATCTGGGGTAAGCAGATAGAAAAGACCGGTCATTAAGCCAACCACCTTTTATGCTCAAGTCAGAGGATAAAAGGTTGAAGCATGGGAAATAATCGTAAACGAGAGCAGTCTACTTCCTTTGAACAGTCATCTTTGTCGGCCATTCAGGCAAAGCTGCCGTTTTTGAATGAAGAAATAGACGAACAGGAAATAGATTTACTTGATTACAATTACGATTTGCCTGGCAGTTTGCCCGGCACGCTGAATATTCCAGATGACGCCGAACCAACAGAACTGGTTTTAATTAGCTACGACCCTAAGCAGTCCATACAGAAAAAGCTAGCAACGCCCGAAGAATGCTTGACATATCTGGAGAATAAAATGGTGTGCTGGCTCGATGTTCGTGGGCTCGGCACAGAAACGATACTGCGTAAAATTGGCGGTATTTTCAACCTGCATCCTCTGCTCTTGGAAGATGTGGTCAATGTGCCCCATCGCCCTAAATTAGAGTTTTATGAAGATCATTTGCTGATGATTGTGCACATGGTGCAGCCGTCAAATCGCGGCCATGGGTTCACCGCAGAGCAAGTGGGTTTCGTATTACAGCACCATGTCTTACTAACTATGCAGGAAGAGAGCCTGTGGGACTGTTTTGACCCGGTGCGCGATCGCCTCAAGCGCAATTTGGGGCTGCTGCGGCAGCGGGGAGCCGGCTATTTAGCCTACACTCTGCTGGATACGCTGGTTGATGGCTATTTCCCCGTACTGGAGCAGTACGGAGAATATATTGAGGCACTGGAAAACGAAGTGGTCACGTATCCCACTCGTAAAACCCTGCAAAAAATTCACGAATTGCGGCGAGAGTTGCTAATGCTGCGGCGCTATATTTGGCCCCAGCGCACCGTTGTCAACAGCTTGATTCGTGACGGCAGCGACTATCTCACCCAGGAAAATCGGATCTATTTGCAAGACGTTTACGATCACATCATCCAGATATTGGACATCTTGGAAACTTACCGCGAAGTGTCGTCCAGCTTGATGGACGTGTATTTATCATCCGTCAGCAACCGCATGAACGACGTGATGAAGCTGTTGACAGTGATTTCCACTATTTTTATTCCGCTCACATTTGTCGCGGGAGTCTATGGCATGAACTTTGACCCGGCAGTGTCACCGTTAAATATGCCAGAGCTGCAGTGGTATTGGGGCTATCCGTTTTGTTTAGGCGTTATGGGGACGATCGCGATCGTCCTAATTATCTTTTTTTGGCAACAGGGATGGTTCAAGAACTTCTCTGCTCCGCCGCCAAAGACGACCGAGCATCCTTGGCAAGAATAGACAGTATTCTGGCTTTGCTAGAAACCGCGACTATTCTCTGACAGTGGTAGGATGGCGGTGCTTTTGGCGGCAAAGCTGCTGATTCCTCAACCTCATACTAAATCTATGGATCTGAAGTCGATTATTCGAGAAATTCCCGACTTTCCTCAACCTGGCATTTCCTTCAAAGACATCACGACTCTGTTGAATAATGCGGCGGCGCTTAAGTATGCAATTGATCAGTTGGAGGCTCGATGCGGTGAGCTGCAGCCCGATTACGTGGTGGGCATTGAATCGCGAGGATTTATTTTTGGCATGCCCGTGGCCGATCGCTTAAATGTGGGTTTTGTGCCAGTGCGCAAACCGGGTAAACTGCCGGCTCCCATTCACAGCGCCGAATATGAGTTGGAATATGGTTCTGATTGTTTGGAGCTGCATCAGGACGCCTTTGCTCCCAACAGCCGAATAGTGGTGGTGGATGATTTGATTGCAACAGGGGGCACGGCGATCGCCACTGCTCAACTCATCGCCAAAACTAACAGTGTGCTAGTGGGCTTTGGCTTCCTAGTCGAGCTATCGGAGTTGGGCGGTCGGCAAAAATTACCAGAAGTGCCCATCATTAGCCTGGTGCAGTACTGATCAGAGGTATGCAAATTAATAACCTCCCAATCACACCCTCTACCCTGCCACCCAACTACCCAGCCACCCAATCAGGTACTTTGTTTACCCGCAGACCCCTATAGCGCCCAGGAAATCGGTTCAATGTCGTGCTCTTCCAGATAGGTATTAGCTTTGGAAAAATGCTGATTGCCAAAGAATCCTCGATGGGCGGATAGCGGCGAAGGGTGGGGAGAGGTCAACACCAAATGGCGATCGCGATCAATATACTTGCCCTTCTTTTGCGCATAGCTGCCCCACAGCATAAAAACAATATGGTCGCGCTGCGAATTTAAGGCGTTGATGATGGTGTCGGTGAATTCTTCCCAGCCTCGTCCTTTATGGGAAGCCGCCTGATGCTGTTCCACAGTTAGGACACTGTTGAGCAACAATACTCCCTGGTCGGCCCAGCTCTGTAAACAGCCGTGGTTGGGTCGCTTAATGCCTAAATCTTGCTCAATTTCTTGAAAGATATTCACCAGCGAGGGGGGGGGTGTCACGCCCTTGGGCACTGAGAAGCTCAAGCCGTGGGCCTGCCCTGGCCCGTGATAAGGATCTTGGCCCAAAATCACAACTTTAACCTCGTCAAAGGGCGTGCTGTTCATGGCATTGAACATCAGCGAGCCCCGTGGATAAATGATTTTGCCAGCCGCTTTTTCCGCTTTCAGAAAGTCTTTTAGCGTCTGCATGTAGGGGGCGGCAAACGTATCTTCCAGAACCGCTTTCCAGGTCGGTTCCAGTTGAATAGTGCTGCTAGAAGAGGTGGTAGAGTCTGTGGTCATGGGAGGCTAATGAGTTTCAAAGAAGTGATAAGGACAAAATGGAAAGGCAAGTTATCGTGGCAACTAACTTAGCGAAGATGGCTATTGATCAAGGTTGGTAGCCTATTTATTTTAGGTGGGGGCGATCGCGCATCCCATCGGCCCAGCGATGATTTGCTCTAGACCTGACCTCTGTCAGGAGTCTGAAAACATAGCGACATCCACCCGCTCGGCGGTTTCGCGACCTTCAACCAGACGTTGAAAATAATCGAACAGGGTATCCGTGCCGGTTTCAGGAGTAGCGTCAGCGTCATAGAGTCCCGTCTCGGGATTGAGCACCAGCATCGACTCCGTGGCGTAGTAGTGACCGATGCGGGCCAGCTCAGCTTTGGCCGCCACCGGTGGCACTACTTTCCCAATCGCATCCAAAAACTTGGCTATGCGGCTGAGAAAGGCTGCCGGTACGCTCTTAAAGCGCGGCTCACGCCCCAAAAGCTCAAACAAATATTTCCCTTGCTCCAGCGGCGTAAGAGCGGGGCCAGGGCCGCCAATCGGCAAAATCCGATTTTGCAGGGTCACGTCTTCCAGGCAGTCTGCCAAATAGTTGGCTAAGTCGGCATCGCTAATCGGTTTACAAGCGGTCAGCGTGCCATCACCAAAGAGAAAAAACGGCTTGCCGTTTTTGACTCGCTCCACCTGTCCCGCCAGAGATTTAAAGAACGCTGTGGGGCGAACGATGGAATAAGTGAGTCCCGACTCAATCAATTCTTTTTCGAAGGCTAGCTTAGCGTGCTGGAATACCAGGCGCGGCTTTTGCACACAAATCGCCGACAGCAGCACCATTTGCTTGACTTTCGAGGCTCTGGCCAGCGCCAGCACATCGGCATGGGCCTGATAGTCGATCGCCCAGGTATCGCGCGGCTCGCCGGTACGCGACGCCATACACGACACCACAGCATCAAACCGCTGACCGCCAAAGACCTGCTCTGTCAGAAAGGCTGTATCGGTAACGCTGCCAAAACGCACCTCTGCTCCCTGCAAAAGATCGGTGGTTTTTGCCTGGGTCAGCCGACGGCCAACGCCAGCTTTAGGGCGGGCCACACAAACGACTCGATGACCACGGGCGATGAGGGCGGCAACGGTGGCGCGCCCAATCGTGCCGGTGCCGCCTAAAACCAGAATATGGCGTGCCCCCGAGGCGCTGGCGTCAGTCATTTGTGGAGGCTGCTCTGTTGGCACATCCCTGCGGTCTTCCATTCGTCACTCCCAAATTTTCACACAGTGTTTTTGCGCTTAGTTGAACTGACTAACTCTGGAAAGGCTACTGCTGTGTCAGTAAAGTTCTAGCTATACAGTGTAAAGGCAGGCGTATTGCCGGTCTACAGTTTTCCATGGGTTTTCCGGTCGTGAGGGAGATGATTTTGCCACCTGTAGCTGACTATTTTTTGCCAGAGCGATCGCACAATTTGGGGCGGGCTCGGTCCTGCACATTTTCAGTATTTTCTTTTAGGGTATGAATTGAATCGCTGCCCGCTAAGGAAATAGGGAAATACTAAAAGCTGTCATTACTTGATTTTCGATGCCTGCGTAGCTGGGATTTCAGCTCTTAACTTTTGGAAATGGAGGTCATCGTGGCAGTACTCATTCCATCAGGTTTCTAGCATTGAATTGACGACAAGCCTTACAGTACAGCTTCCTTAGCAAGGCGGTATTTCATACCGCTAGCCGACGATAAAGATTGAGAGGAGATTGCAAATGACTGTCAAAATTATGTTTGTGCCTGACGATGTCACTACTGATGCAGAAATCGGTGAACCCCTGCTACAGGTGGCTGAGCGGGCCGGAGTCATGATTCCCACGGGCTGCATGATGGGCGCTTGCCATGCCTGTGAAGTTGAAATTGCCGGGCAGGAAGAACCCATTTGCGCCTGCATTAGTGCGGTGCCCCCTGGAGAACCTGAGCTAACAATCAACCTTTATGTCGATCCCACTTGGTAGCGAGTAGCTTTCGATACTTGATTGAACTGCCTCAACGCGACAGTTGTAGTCCTTTGGGAGCCCATTTTGAGGCCCCCTTCTTTGGGCTAGCGTCGACTACTATTGCCGTCGCCACAGTGGTTTAAGAGCAAGTAGGAATGGGTTTGGGGCGCCATAACACTGCACATGCCGAGCACTGGTGTGAACACGCTGTGGCAAATCCAGTTCACTTTGCTCAAATTTGGACAGCGTTGGGCAACTTAGGAGAGATGTCAAAGCTCATGTTCGAGGGGACGTTACCTGCACTCGTTGAGGTTCGGTTCTACTCACTCATTGACAATGAGTAACTTGTTACATTGATACCAACTGTTACACGATTTCGTTGCATATTTTTGTTTACGCAGTTAGTTTGTCGCTAATCGATAGAGGTGAAAACCGTGAATAACTCATCAGATCGAACGTCTACTTTTTGGGATGACCAGAAAGGCGGTGACAATTCTCTGCTGGAGTATGTTCAATCCATGACGCCTGAAACTGTGGCGCAGCTGTCTCGTCCAGTTTCCCAAGACGTGATGCAGGTGATGGAGCACAACATTATTGGTTTACTGGGCGGATTACCTTCACAGCACTTCGATATCTCAGTAACCACCAGTCGTGAACAGCTGGGTCGTTTGCTAGCTTCAGCCATGATGAGCGGCTATTTTTTGAAGGGTGCTGAGCAGCGCCTGGCTTTCGAGGAATCGGTTGTGGCTGCTGGCCCTGGACAAGACCTGGAATAAATGGATTTCGGCAGCTCTCGCTCAAACGGCTGAAACGTCCACAGGTCGCTAAAAGCGCTTTATTTCAAGCTCTACCGATGAGCCAAAACGGTTCAAAAGCAGTTTGAGTGAAATGCTTTTTTAAGTGAAATGTTCTAAGGTAGCTGCTGAAGATATTTGCAGAAGCAGTTCGAGTGAATCAAAGCGTCGCTGTCAGCACTTTAGAGAAATCGCAGCGCGATCGCTCGGCAAAGCCCTCAACGGCTTTGTCGGGCGATTTAGTTTTACAGCTGCAGGCGGATTTATTGGCTTGGTATGCCCAACAGGGGCGGCAGTTGCCTTGGCGAGAAACGCGCGATCCCTACGCGATTTGGATCTCCGAAATTATGCTGCAGCAGACTCAGGTCAAAACGGTGCTGCCTTATTACCAGCGCTGGCTAAGGGTTTTTCCTACGGTGCAGGCCTTGGCGGCAGCCGATCAGCAGGCGGTGCTCAAGGTTTGGGAAGGTCTGGGCTACTATGCCCGAGCTCGCAACTTGCATAAGGCCGCCCAAATCATTGTTGAACAGCACGACGGTCGATTTCCCAGGACTTTCGAGGCGGCAGTGGCGCTGCCGGGCATCGGGCGCACAACTGCGGGTGGCATTCTGAGCGCCGCCTTTAATCAATCAGTGCCCATTTTGGATGGCAATGTGAAGCGAGTTCTGGCTCGGTTAATAGCGCTGCGGCAGCCGCCCAACAAAGTTCTGAATCGGCTCTGGGAAGTTTCTAGTCAGCTTGTGCCCGGCGATCGCCCCCGCGATTTCAATCAGGCCTTTATGGATCTCGGGGCCACCGTGTGTACACGCCATCGTCCCGCCTGTTTGCTTTGCCCGTGGCGATCGCCCTGCGCAGCGTACAATCAAAACGTTCAGTTGGAGATTCCCATGACTGAAACCCGCGCTCCGCTGCCTCATAAGCTGATTGGCGTTGCTGTCGTCTGGAATGAGCAAGGCCAGATCTTAATTGATCGGCGGCCCCAAAAAGGTCTGTTAGGCGGGCTTTGGGAATTTCCGGGCGGCAAAATTGAGCCGGGTGAAACGGTGGAGCAGTGTATTCGGCGCGAACTGCAGGAAGAACTGGCCATCGATGTGGAAGTCGGCGATCGCCTGATCACCATTGACCACACGTATACCCATTTCAAAGTGACGCTTAACGTATTTCACTGTCGGCACACTGGTGGCGAGCCGCAGCCAATCGAGTGTGATGAAGTGCGCTGGGTGGAAGTGGCGGAACTAGAAAATTTTGCGTTTCCCAAAGCCAATAGTCAGATTATCGACGCTATTAAAGCCAATCAAATCCATAGCAAAAGGCAGCAGGAAGAAGGCAACCGGCAGCAGTAAAAGTATTGCTGCATGAGGGCTGTAGTAAATAGCGACAACCGCTCCTAAATACGATTTGCACTATTAAAGCCGCTGTACGCATTGTTACAGCCGTTGCTTAATGAATGAGTTTTGAGCTGTTAGTTCTTGGTTTTGAATTTTGAGTGCGACCATAACGCTTACCATGGATCTTCTAAAAGGCTATCAGGCAGGCGACTTTGAGCCGCATCCTGAGCTTTCAAGGTTTTGACGATCGCAATGCTCAGGGCCTGACTAACTAGGGCATAGCCCTGGGGACTCAGATGAATGTGATCGCGGTATAGATCGTCGGGAGCGGTGACCGCCTGAAAATCGGCGAGAAAATCAATGTAGGGGATTTGCTCGAACTCGGCAAACTGCTGCACTCGCTGTCGGGCTGTAAGTTCATAATCTCGCGGTCCCGGAGGCTGCACCTCACGCAGCAGCGGCGTCATGGCCATAATCAGTCGACAGTCAGCTTGCTGGGCCAACTGTTTCAACTGACGCACCGCCTCCAGATTCACGCCAACGCGATCGCCGCCTTCTTGCTGAACGGCTGCTAGTTCGGGAATCGGGGGCGACTTGATTAATCTTCCTAGCAGTTCGGCCAGGGCTAGGGGCGGATACTTTTTGGGATAAGCGCGATCGCGGCCCACTTGTACTGAGGTTGGAGCGGTGGCAAACAAATCGTCCGTGTTAAGCAGCAAAACGATTACCTGCGAATCAAACGTGCCAAACTTGGCGGCATAGGCAAGTTCATTGCGCGGCCCCCAGGAATTCGCCGAAGCATTCAGCACTTCAACCCGGGCATAGACAGCAGACGGCACCTCAAGCAGTTGCTGCCGTAGCTGCACGGAGACAATCTCTGATTGATCAGTCCACCAGCCGCCATTAGCAATCGAGTCGCCCAGCAGTAGAACGCGCAAGGCGTCAGCTTCGACCTGGGGCGTGATCGCTTCGCCCCGCATGGAATATTCATTGATCACAAACCGATTGCCAAAGCGCTTGGTGCGCTGGTTGGGGGCGAGACGATATCCCGTTTGCGGGTCCGCTACGTAGAGCGGCGGTTTGCCAAAGCCCAAAAAAAATCGCAGGGCTAGCTCCAGCGCCCCCAGACTTAGGATGATTAGCCCGGCGATAGTCAGCGTCAGTTTCACCCGTGCCAGTCTCCCTCAGCGGTGATTACAAACTCTGTGAATATCAGAGATGTCGCAGTTTTCACAGTTCGATGTCAATTTAGCAGAGAATTGCGCAAATTCTTCTCAAGCATTGATGGCCGGGCGCTTTGGCATAGCCTTGGCAAATTAGCTCGATGCTGGCCCCGACAGTTTAGAGAATGCCCAGTATCCAGGGCTTTCATCATCTAGGTATTCAAAAATAAGTATCCAATGCATTGATGGCTGGGACTTCACTTCTAGTCTGATGGCATTAGAGTCGATGAAATAGGGCTCACTCCGCCAAGTTTCTGAAAGTTATTGGCGGCATGTCTCGGTTGTCGCTGCCGATGCCACGATCTTTAAACCAGATTGTCCACTGCAAACGCTTTTGTTAGATCGCCACACGGTAGCCTAAACAACGGTTTGGTCCGGATTACATCGCATGCAAAAGTCATTATGTTTGTTTGGCGCGATCGCCCTAGGCGTACTGCTGCCCCAAGGTCACCAGTACGCTTATCTCATCCGTTATCTCATCATGATGATTTTGTTTTGCTCACTGCTGGATTTGAAAGTGGATGCCAAAACCGCTATCAATCCTCGTTTAGGAGCCGTGTTGGCGTTAATGATGGCGATCGCCGGACTGACCGCCTGGGTGGGCAGTTGGTTTAGTCCTGATTTAGCCCTGGTGGCATTTGTGGTAGCTATGGCCCCTACGGCAGCGGCGGCGCCAGTGATGACTCGGTTTTTGGATGGTCGGGTCGATTATGTGATGGCTTCTGTGGTGGTGACTAACGGCTTTTCGGCAATTGCCATGCCCCTAGTGCTGCCGATTTTGGGACCAAACCATGCTGTGGGCATTAATTTCCTCGGCTTAATCAATACTCTAACGGTGGTGCTGCTGCCGTTGGGCGTCACCCAGCTTATGCAGCGGTGGACTCCCCAACTGATCGACAAACTACAGCCGATACGCAGCGCCGGTTTTTACTTTTGGATGGCGGCTATTTATTTGGCTACGGCCAAAGCTACCCACTTTATTGAAGCGGAGTCGACTTCGCCGTGGAGCGTAATTGTGGAAATTGCTATCGTTTCGCTGCTGCTGTGCGCTATTAACTTTGGCCTGGGCCGCTGGATCGGCGGCTATGATTGGGGGCAAGAAATGGGTCAGTCTTTGGGACAAAAAAATACCTTGTTCAGCATTTGGCTATGCCTGACTTTTTTAACGCCAGCGATCGCCCTCGGCCCCATGTTTTACATCGTTTTTCAAAACCTTTACAATTCTTATCTGCTGGCCCGCAAACCGCAGCTCAAGTCAAGCGCGTAGCCACCAAACAAGACTTCTCGCAAAATGTCGATGCCGGCTAGGGCTGACCGTTTCCAGCTCTCTACTAAACTAATTAATCACAAAAGCGCCAGAGTGAACTTCTTCGATTCATTGCCGTTCTCGTTGGCAAACTCTAGCTAATGCCTCAATCGCAGCATGATTGCCCGAATTGTTTGACCGTCTTGCCGCCATTCGCGGGCTTGGTCGCTTTGTTCAGGATCATCTGTTGCCTCAACGCGATCGGCAGTGATAGAAGCCACTGATGCAACCAGTCTCACGGTAGTCGTCAAACCAAACTCTTCAACAAATAACTCTAAAATCCTGTGCGCTAAGACGCTTTCTGGTGGAGTTGACATGATTTATCTCTTTTCTTTTCGAATATTCAATAGGGCAGTGATAGAAGCTTGAAGCCTATTCACAGCGAGAGCTATCAGTCAGTCATCACATAGCGCGTCAAAATCCTTAGTACCTCTCCATAAGTGCCAGTAGGTAGAGGCTGACTCCATTCCCTGACCTCTGCGAAGCCTACACGATACAGCTCGTTAACCACTCTTTCGACTGCATGACTAGAACCAATAACCAGAAGCTTTACCTTCTCTCTTTCGGGATTAGGGGTGGGTTCTGTAGTAATAGCGGTTTTTATGTCGGTATTAGGCACAGGTGAGCTAAGAAAAGCTTGAGGCATGGTAACTCTCTCAATAACGTTAACCATTAGGAATACGCTTGATAATAGTCAGCCTTTAGGTATTCGTCAACTATTGGGTATACGTTTACGCGACCCGCAACCTCTGACACCATTGATATATGGGAAAAGCAGGTCAGGCACTGAAGCAAGTTTTAGAGAAATACGAAGTCAGCCAGTACAGTCTTGCTAAAGAACTGGGTGTAGAGAGAACTAACGTTTATCGTTGGGTGCATGAGACTCGAGATCCGACCGCTGAAACGTTACGAGAGATTGTGAAAGCATTAAAACACTTGAACGCTAAAGCTGCTGAAGAGTTTGTGCAGCTTTATTTGGGTGATCTACTGGATGAGTGAGACTTTTCTTCAATTAAAATGATTGATACATCTTGAATAAAATCAATACTAAATATAGCAATCTGATTTATTTACTGAAAGAATATAAAGCTACATACCTTTTCATCCGACAGTCTTGATTTCACGGATTACATAGAGTTTCTGTTTAAGAGTCATCAAACACTATCTAAAAAATTTGTCTCATCTAATAATGAGACTGAAAAAATAATTCTCAGATAATGCTCAAAACTTTGGTTTCGTAGTTATGGCTAAAATGTCTAGAGAAGATGCACTCAGAAGAATTGATGCAATTAGGGAGAAATATGATTCTTCTGCTTATAAAATCCACACTAAAAATGAGGCGTGTACAAGGCTACTAGTTATAGATGAGATTCTAAATCTTCTTGGATGGGACAAGGAGGATTACAATCCAGAGTCACCTACAGCTAGTGGTTTTATTGACTATCTTCTATCTATTAACGGAACACCTAGGCTAATTGTAGAGGCTAAAAGAGGTAATGCCACTTTTAATAAAGCAAGATATTCTTTGCGGGACGTAGACTATACGCTTAACTATTTCAAGAAAGCATATGGCGCAAGATTCAAGCAAGTTCTAGATCAAGCAACAAAATATGCGTTTGAAACATCGGTACATTATACAGTCCTAACTAATGGATCTGAGTGGTTTTTAGCGCAAGTCATTGCATCGCCAGGGCAAAAATCAGAAAATTTACGTGGTTTCTATTTTGGTAATCTTTTATCCAAAGAGTCTGACTTTGATCTTTTTTGGGAGCTTTTATCAAAACATCAAGTTGAAAGTGGATCACTAGAGGAGAGACTCTATGCTCTCAACTATCAACCAACACAGGATGTTCAGATTGCAGCACAACAATTTGGAACTATTCAATGGAAAAGAACGACAGAGTTCGATGAAATACGGGAATTTTATGGAGACTTCTTCGGTCCGATCATCGGATCTAGGTTAAATAAAATGCTTCAAAAGTGTTATATAGAAAACACTAAACTAAGTCAATTCGAAAGAGATTTGAAGCATGTTTTACAAGATTCGACACCTTTATTCATGCCCGAGCAAACCCAAGATATAGATTACACTAAAGGTAAAGCTATTATTGATGAATCAGCTCAAGCTTCCTCTGGAAAGGTCATATTACTTGTCGGCTCTGTGGGTTGTGGAAAATCTACTTTTGTTTCGAAAGTGGTGCTAGAAGCCAACCAAAAAAATAATGGTGAGGGGAACTCGATTCTCAGTCGGACTGCAATCATACGCATTGACTTGATCAATGAATCCACAAGCATTAAAGAAGAAGTAGAGCCTCTTTTATGGAGCTATATTATTGAAGAGTGGAGAGAATATGAAGCAAGAAAAAAACAAAATTCTTATTCCAGGGAAAATTTAAGGAAGCTATTTTGGAGGGAGCTAAGAGACTTCGGTGAGGGTGAGTTTTCTGGCCTTAGTGAGGAGAAATTCCAAGAAAAAGAAGCAGAGTATCTTTTCGATCTTAAGAACAACCACTACTTGTTCTTTTCTAGATGCTGGAAACAATATCATAAGGAAGGTACAGGAGTAGTTGTCATACTTGATGATATTGATAGAACTTCAGAGGAGCTCCAAAGTAAAGTTTACTCATTTGCACACAAGTTGGCTACAAAAACGGGAGTAACAGTAATTTTGACACTCCGCGAGTTTACCTTTTTCAGAGCCAAAGAATCTGGTTTTTTAGATATTAGGGATGATAAATATCTTCACCTTAGCTCTCCTAACCTAGAACGAGTAATTTCTAAAAGAATCAAATATGTTGAAAATCACTTTGACGCTGATTACAGGACTAAGGAATGGAGGAGGCAAAATAAATATCAAGCAAAAAAGAAATCATCTTTAGTGTACTCAAATACACTCAAGTCAAATCTCCTAGATTCTAAAACCGGCAGAGATATTCTAAGCATTCTGAGTTCTGTTTCATGGCATAACGTCAGAGATTTTCTAGATATACTAGGCAGGGTTCATTCCCAGTTAGGGAAGAATGGAGAGCCATGGGATGAATCAGAAGTTATTTCTACACTTATGATTCTCAATGATTATGACTTGGCTCCTGCCATTCCTAACATATTTCGACCTGCCTATCGAAACTTTCAATCATACTTCCTTAAAATTAGAATTACTTTAATGCTACTGTATGGCATTAAACCTGGAGAATCGAGAAGTGGGGTAAAGTTTTATAGACTTGCTAATTTCTGTCGGTTGTATGGGTATCAAACACTGTGGATTAAAGAATCCATTCAGGAGCTGGTTCAAGATAGACTCTTAGAATGCTTGGAAGCTCCAATCTCACAAGATTTCACTAAAACCTATAGATTAAATGATAATCATACTTTTAGGATCTCACCTTTAGCAACTGTTCTCCTTAAAAAACTGATTTTTAGACCTATTTATCTATGCCTCATAGGAAATGAGTTGCCTTTTTATGACAACGAAAAATATAACCACTATTGTGTTGAATTCAAACGTCTAATTGACTCTCTGGATTTTCAGAAATTAGAAAGGTCAGCTATAGACTTGTTGTTAAACTCTACTGAAATCAGCGATATTGTTTCTTCTTACTTAGTCGAAATGTATGATTTAGAGCAGCCTGCAAATAGACAGATTCTAAATCTTACTGAGATTTCGTCAACTGAAAACAAACTTGGAGAAATAATTGATTTTTACGCCAACTATAGATCTAGCTATATATTAGGCTGCAAGAGCAATGCAACAGATCTTTCAAATAGCACTGTTGAGGTTTCCCACTCTACGAAAACATCCATAAAGAAGAATACTAAATCTAAGAAGAAAGTCAATAAAGTTGGCACCTCAAATGGTATAGAGCAACTAGAACTCCCCTTTTTTGGTGAAAGGCATAATTCCAATCCTGAAAATGTTCAGTCCGGCTCCCATATTACAGAGAAGATTTCAGGACTATCTATAATAAAAAGCGAAACAGTACGTATAGATAATGATTTTGATAAGCATGATAGGGAGTATAAAGAGTTTGATTCTCGTCTACCAATTCCAGAAGATATTGACACTCTTAAAATCGACAATTCAGAATACATACCGCTAATATTCTGGACGCTTGTTTATCTCAAAGAAAAAGGTGAATGCGAGAATAATGGTGTAAAAATTACTAATATCATGAATGAGTTTTTACTTGGCGAGAGGGATAAGAAGTGGCCAAACAATGTTTCCAGGGCTCTTAGAAGCAAGAAATTAATGTCACAAGATTGGCTGAAAATCATAGAGAAACCTACATCTAATCTCTTCGGTATTAAGGATAATTGGAAGAGCTACTGGAGAAAATATTTTGGAGATGAGCCCCCAAAACTATAGTCATAATTGAATATTCTTAACACAACAACCGCTATATCTTCTCTTTCGAATCACAGCTTGCGTTCTAGCTGCTTAGCTTAATACGTGTTGTTGATATATTTGTTGATGTTGAATCTGACGTAGCTAACCTTACGTTAACTCTAGCCAGACTACCGAGTCGAACCCCTTCTTTTGGCCTTAGAAGGTTTTTGCAATCTTTCTATGCAAACTATCGGCATCTACAAAGCGATTTGAGACTTGAATTTCAAAGTAATGCAAAAAAGTACTATAAGGTAATGCAAAAAAGTACTATACAGGTTGCAATTGTGTGTATTTGGGAATTGATTTTGTTAGGAGCCTTCGTGGGAGTTTACTGCCAACCTGCTAACGAGGCTCTGTTTCGGAGATTTGAGTGATTGATGGACTAGCTATTCTAGAATTGACTCATTGTGTTGCCGGCACTTGAACGGATGTCAATGCCACAATAGCTATGTAAACGTTTAGGACAGATTTAGGACAAAAGCCTTTCAGTTCATCTTCGTTCCTAAGTGCCTTTAAGCGTTATGCGTACTTTTAACGGGCCTGACGGGATTCGAACCCGCAACTTCCGCCGTGACAGGGCGGTGCTCTAACCAATTGAACTACAGGCCCTTGATTTGGGCGATCTATATCTTGTCTTTGAATGGGCGCTTTGTCAAATACTTTGATAATCTTTGCGGGGCTAGGCCGAAGCCGTGAGACAGGGATGCTGAGCGGCGTGCCAGTGGGGTTGGGCAAATTCTGTGAGCCAGTGTTTGACGTGGTAAGTCGCCCGGCAGTCGTCTTCGTTGTAGCGGAGGATGGCATCCAGATGAGTGCGATCGCCCGTGGTTAGCCAGTCGTTGTACCAGCAGATGGATTGAGCGCCGTTGGCATCGCTGTCGCGCCACTCAAAGCCCATCCAGCGGGCAATATGCTTGAGGGCATAGCTTTCCACCGGCAGAGTGACGGCCTCGGTTACGCACCAGTGAATATCGATAAACCGCTTCAGCAGCCTTTGTAGATCGGCGGCGCCAAGACAGTTGTAATGCTGGGTAAGCTTGCGGGCGGTCTGGGCTTCGTAGGGACAAAAGTGGTAAATCGGGGCTTGGGGATATTGCAGCACCAATTCAAGAAACTGTTCCCAGGCGTCGCGTTCGTGCTCCGGCGATTCGGCCAGCAGAGCATGAAACTCTTCCGTTTGCTCGCGATGGTTAACAACCAGCACCCCATGCAGATAAATCGCGTTCACGTCTGGAGCCGCTTCAATATCGAAGTACAGCTCGATCTCCGCGCTGGGCAGGTCATTGGGCCGCAGCATAAAGCGATCGCTAGACTGCGGCGGCGTGCGGGCGATCGCCTGATTATACAGCGTGGCTTGGGCCTGATGAATCAGCTTTTCGGCCACGGCATCGCCAAATCCCGGCAGGTAGGCAAGCTGTTTCGGATGGGCGTGGGCCAAGTCCGTCAGGCTAGTCAGACTCTGGGCTTTGAGATGGGTATAGCGAGCGGGGGTAACCCCAGGCAATAGCGATAAATGGGCGGTGGCGCGCGCCGACTGATAACAGTGACTAAACCAGTGGCAGAGGTCGCAGCGGCTGTGGGAAATAAAGACTTCCGGCGCGGCTTCGCGATGCAAATCAGCCAGACAGGCATTCAAAGTCTCGCCAAACTTGGGCAGCTGTTGGTCAAGGTCAACGGAATGATAGCGACCTTCCCGCAGGGCCAGCCAGCTTTCATGGGGCCAGTTGCCCTGGGTCTGAGCCAGCACATAGGCGTGATACGTGGCGATGATTTGATAGTCGAGTTTAGGCTTTTTGCCGAGCTTGATATCAACCGGGGCATATTGCCAATCGCCCCACTGTGACCAGCCCCCCTGCTTCACCAAAATATCGGGGCAGCTCACGAGGTAAATATGGGGCTCAAGGGCAGCGATCGCCACTCCGCCCACAATTACGTCTGCGCCTGCGGCCATCAGCGCCGTCGTGGCTTGCGCTCCCTGGCGCCAGTCCCCCCGAGAATATATCGGGCGCTGCAGTTCCCCATAGTCTTCCAGCACGATGGCGCGATGGGCGGCGCTATCCTGCTTGATTTTTTGCAAATAGTCACTGGGCGGATCCGCCATAGCCGAATCATTATGCGTGTCGAGATAAGCCCGCCGCGCACAGCGCTGATATTGCAGTAGTAAAAAGTCAGTGACCCAGTGAACTGGCGCGGCTGTAGCGGAGGGAAATGAACTGCTAGGCAAGCCAAACAACTCAGCCGAAGGATTTTTCTGCCCAATCCCCGCCGTCATGTGGTTCGGTAGGGGGACACTAGCAGGCAAGATTGACTATGCAGGTAAAGGGTCTCAGCCATGGGGTTAAACAGTCAGGCATCCTTTGGCAATCGCGTTGGAGCCGCGACAGCTCAGGCTGGACGCCGCCAAGTCGTTGACGAGATAAATATTGGCGATGGAACCCAGTAAACGTCATCAGCATCGCATCAGCCTTGTTTAAATCAGCGTTCTCAAGTCAACAACGGCGAAACATCACCGATGACTCTGGCTGAGTAAAAGGAACCTAACCTATTGACAGTTATACCCCATTATGGCGTCAGTCAAGATATTCGAAATGTGGGGAATGCACCAAAGGCTTTGCGTGTAAATAAAGTACCTGATTAGTGGCAGGGTGACAGGGTGGTTGGGTGACAGGGTGGTTGGGTAAGAGAGTGTGATGGGGCGGTTATTGATTTGCACATCCCCAAACCAATAATTGAGATAGGGCTCCGCTGTGCCGCCTTTTTTCAGCTCTCTGAGCTTCCGCTGAAAAGAGATATCCCACCGGCTTTTTAGGAGCAGCGTTCATTCGAAGACGCAGCCTCGATGTTGAGAGCAACTTAGCTTATGGTGACGACTCCAACGGGCAGCGTAATAAATGGCCAAAGGATGACTGCTTTCTAAGTGTGAAAAGTTGGTTCTGGCACTACTTTGCGAGGTTGAGCCGGGCGATGGGAGCGGTAAGTGCCGCGCTTGATTAAGACGTAAGCCGCTGGCACAAAATACAGCGCTAGCAGCGTGGCTCCCACCATGCCTCCCGCGATCGCGATCGACAGCGGTCGCCAGAAGGGATCGCCATCGGCCAGCAGCGGCACAAATCCTACAATCGTTGTTGCCGTGGTGGTGATGACGTGGCGTGTCGCTCTCAGGGTCACTCGCTGGGCGGCATGGGGATCGCCCTTGGCCGCCTCCGGATCGGCATTAAGGGCGGACAGCACCACAATGGAATCATTGATGGCGACCCCAATCAGGCCCATCGTGCCGACGATCGCCATAAACCCCAACAGTGAATTAAAGACTTTAAGCGACAGTAAGGCCATCCCGATGGCTCCCACCGCGACTACAGCAATAATGCCCGCTTGGCGAAATGAGCCCAGCGACAGCACCAGAGCCGTCACCATGCCGAGCAGCAAAATCGGCACGAACAGCAGCAGGTTACCCATGGCCGTATTTTGCTCTTCATATTCACCGCCGAATTCATAGGAATATCCAGGGGGCAGCTCAAAGTTGCTTTCCTCTAAGCGTTCTTGCAGCGCAGTCAGCACCGTACTGGGGAGAACGCCAGCGGTGATAAATGCCTGCACCGTGTTGACCCGCTGTTCGTTGCGACGGGCAATACTGGCCCGCTGCGGCGTCAGTTCAAAGTCGCCCAGCGCCGCAGCGGGCCGAAATCCCGAACCCTGTCCCTGGGTTGGTCGCAGGTCTAGGGAAGCGAGGGCTTCCAGGCTGGCGCGATCGCGGTTTGAAAGTCGCACTCGCACCGGCAAATTTTCGGTGGACTCCAGAATCGCTCCGCCCGTCATCCCTTCGGCGTAGGCATCCAACTGCTGGGCAATGTCCACATTGGTCAATCCGGCCTGGCGCACCTGCTCATTATCCAGATAGAAGCCCAGCTTCGGCTGGCCAGCCGTCAAGTCATCGCGCACGTGCAGCACATCCGAGATGGTGGTCATCATCGCCCGCACCTCCATGCCCAGCCGCCGCAGTTCCTCTAAATTAGGCCCATAAATCCGCATCTCTACCGGGGCATCAAAGGGTGGCCCCTGCTGAAATTTCTGCGCAATGACGCGAGCGGCGGGAAACTGTTCATCGAGCTCGACCTGTACGGCCTTGACTAGCGCTTCCACGCCCTCTTCAGATTTCAGCTGCACCATCGCCTGGGCGTAGTTAGGCTGATTTTCGCGATCGCCCTGCAGATTGTAGTAGAACCGGGGCGCACTTTCGCCCACAAACCAATAGACATCCTCTACGTTTTCATGCTGCAGAATTACCTCACGCGCCCGCATGACCTGGGCCCGGGTCTCGGCGATGGAGGTTTGGGGGGCAAATTCCATTTCTACCTGAAACTGATCCCGGTCCAGCAGGGGAAAAAACTGATTTTCCAACGTTCCGGCGGTAATAAAACCCACCAGCGGAATGGCCAAAGTAATGCCAACGGCCAACAGCGGTCGCCCCGTAGACTGTTTGATTGACCAGCGATAGGGCCGAGCCAGCCAAGGCACCGTCAACCCGGTATTCCACCACGCTGTCGGATTGGTCAAAGCTGACGCCAGCCGACCTCGCAGGCCTGACGGCTGAATATTCAGCGCCTTCTGAGCCGGGTTGCGGCCTAACGCTCTGGCAGCCAGGGCCGCGATCACCGTCAACGAAATAGCTAGCGATGAGATCAGCGCCAAAATTACCCCCAGCGCGATCGTTCCGACAAATTCTCCCGCCGATCCCGGCAGCAGATAAATCGGCAAAAAAGTGAGCACCGTGGTGGCGGTTGAGGCCAGCAGCGGCACTCGCAGGTAGTTAACGGTTTTCATCGCGGCGTGGAGGGGATCAGCCCCGGTCTCAATGTCGGCCTGGATTTCATCGACGACGACGATCGCGTTATCAATCAGCAGGCCCAGGGCAATAATCAATCCCGTTACGGACATTTGATGAATGGGAACGCCCAACACCGTCATCCACCCGAAGACCGCAAAAATGGTAAACGGTAGCGCCGTGCCCACCACCAGGGCCGAGCGCCAGCCCATGACTACCAGCGTCACGCCAAATACCAGCAGGGCGCCGATTAGCAAATTCAGCATCAGCTTATTGATGCGATTTTCGACATAGCTGCTTTGGTCGAAGATAACGTTGAGGCTGATGCCCGGGGGCAGGCGATCGCGAAAATTTTCCACTTGGCTGCGGGCTTGTGCGGCCCATTGGTCGATGCGCAAGCCCGACTGCATAATCACCCCCAGGGCGATCGCGGGCTGTCCGCCCACAATGGCCTGATCGCTAAAGGGGTCGCGAATCCCCCGATTGACGGTGGCAATGTCGCTCAGGCGGGTGAATTGTCCACTGCTGGTGCGAATGGGAATTTGTCGAATCTGTTCGGTGGTTGCCAATTCGCTTTCTACTTCAATAGCGAAAGTTTCCGCTGGCGTCCGCAACTGGCCGGCGCTAGTTTTGGCGTCACTCAGGCTGATTTGATCCGCTAAGGCCTGGGGCGAAAGCTCTACGCCTACCAAGGCTGCCGCGTCAATTTCCACCAAAATTTCCTCATCCGGTGCGCCAAAAAAATCCACTTCTTCGGTACCTTCAATGCCCCGCAGCAGCACCCCCAGCTCTTCGGCATAGCGCCCCAAAACGGCATAGTTAGGCTCATCGGGCTGCTCCCAGGTGAGCGCTAACACGAAGGTATAGGCTTTAACTAGCACCTCCGACAGCTCGGGCTCAGTCGCACCGACTGGCAGACGAGTCGCCGCATCATCCATCTCGTCACGCACCTTTGACCATACGGGCTGGGTATTATCAATGGCTTCTGATAGCTCCACGGAAACCGTGGAAAAGCCCACCCGCGAGTCGGACTCAATTACGCTGATTTCTTCCACCTCCGACAGCTCTTCCTCCAGCACTGTAGTGACGAGGGCTTCCACCCGTTCGGCACTGGCCCCGGGAAAGGCAGTGGTGATTACGGCGACTCGCGACACCAGTTGAGGATCTTCCTGGCGCGGCAGGGATTGGTACGACGACAATCCCCAGCCCAGCAGCAGGATGATGGTTAAGGCGAGGAGGCGCAGGTTGGTGAAGAAAGGGCGAACCATGGTGGGTGGTGGGGTGGCAGGGTGATGGGGTGATGGGGTGGCGGGGTGGTGGCGTAGTCTACCTGGAGGGCTTTGGGGTGGCTGGGTAGCAGGGTGGCAGGGTGATGGGGTGGGGAGTAGCGGGGTGGGGAGTGTTGGGGAGTGGACAGATGATTGGCCAGATATTACGAAAAGTTTCGTACTGGCTGTCGAAAACGCTTTGTCGCAGGTTGTTATTAGTCAGACAAAAAACTGCCTGCCGCTGTGGGGTTGACTTGCTGGCCCGGCACTAAACGATGGACGCCGTTAGCTACGATGCGATCGCCGTCGGTCAAGGTTCCCCGGACGAAAACGCGATCGCTTTCCTCGTGCAGGATTTCTACTGATTGAGGCTGAATTTCATAAGCGTCGGCAGCCGCATCTGCGGGCATCACCGTATAAGCACTCCAGAGCCCGCGAATGTCCTGGGTCAGGGCCTGGGTGGGCAGCCAAAAACCGCTCTGGGCGATCGTCTCCGTTAGCTCGACTCGGACCACTTGTCCGGGGTTGACGCGCGATAAAGCCGCTGGCTCCAGTTGAAAAATCACTATCTGCGTACGGGTCTCAAGATCCACTTCGGGCAAAATCGATTTAGCTGTAGCCGAGTAAGCTGTATTGTCCATCGTCACCGTGACCGGAGTGCCCGGCTGGAGTCGATTAGCGGCGGTTTCGGGCATACCAATGCGAGCTTCGGGAACGGCATTTTCCACCAGCCGCATAACCGATTGCCCCGCTCCGACAACCATGCCTTCATCGACTTGACGAGTAGAAACAATGGCGTCGAACGGGGCTTTGAGAGTGCTTTTACCTAAGGCCACGTCAATATCCGCAATGCTGGCGGTCAACTGTTGCACCACTGCCCGCTGGGCCGCAATCTGTTCTGGACGAGTGCCGCTCAGCAGTTCATCAAGGCGGCTACTAGACTGGTCCAGACGAGCCTCTAGGGTTTCTGCACCGAACGCAAATTCATCTAGCTGTTCCCTAGAAATTGCCCCCTCCTCATAGAGAAATTCGCGCCGCGATCGCTGCCGTTCCTGCAGCTGCAGTTGATTCTCAAAATCTCTGACTTCCGCTTGGGCAGCGGCAATTACTTCGGAGCGAGCGCCGCGCTCTAGTTCCAGCAGTCGAGCTTGGGCTTCAGCCCGTTGGGCTTCCAACTGCTGCCTTTGGGTAGCTAGGCTTTGCGTATCGAGCTGCGCCAGGGGCTGACCAGCGGTTACGCGATCGCCCTCTGCCACCAGCACCTGTACCAACTCACCGGCCCGAGTAAAGCCCAGGTCGCTACTGCGCAGCGCGGCAACTTCTCCCGTATAGGCCCGCGACGCCGCATAGTTATCCACGGCTTCTATCGTCAAGGTCTCCACCGCCAGTGGCCGAGCTGCGCTGGTTGCCGATGCTTGCTCTTGGGCCACCAGTCGAGCATGCAGGAGCGGTACTCCGATCGCTAAACACACGCCGATGCCACCTAAGCCCACCAGCCAGCGCGATCGCAATTTAGCGCCCAGCGCAGACGGTCGCGCCTTGGTGGTCAACTCAGTCACGTCGCCAGATGCTGACGCAGTAGAATCTGGCGCAGCGGATTCTGGTGAAATGGGTTGGTCAGACATCCTAAATCTCCAAATAAAAATGAGCGAAATAGTTAGTCAGCCTGGTCAGCTTTGGCCGCCCGGCCAAATTCCAGCAGAGAAGCACAGTTATGGGCATATTCCACGATGCAGTCGATAATGTCGCCGGCCAACCAGGCGGCCCGCCCCAACTGCACCTGCACAATCAAACTTTTGAGCTTCAAATACTCGGCATGTTCGTGGTTTTCGTACTCTCTGTAGCCGCGCGGCATAGCGGTGAGCTGATCTTCATGACTGAGGGCCAGATCAGCTCGGCTCAGGTCTTGTAAAACCTGGGAAAATTCTTTGGATTTGTCAATTATGCGATCGCGAATGGGCGCCAGTTCGCTGGCTTTCAGCTGATAAAAACCGCAGGCAATAAAGCCGCCAGAGTCATCTAAATGTACGTAGACTAACCCCTCTTTCTCTGCCTTCGTTCCTGATGGCGTCAGTACCCCGCTGACGTGGGTACTGTAGGGCGACTTGTCCTTAGAAAAGCGAATATCGCGATGCTGCCGAAACATGGTCTTGGGGCCGCCAGCCAAGGGCACCTCAGACTCTTCGAGCCGCTCGGTCACACACTCCAAGACGCCACCAAAAGGCTCCCGCAGAGCTGCTTCAAATTCTTGGCGGTGCTCGTCATACCAGGATTTTTCATTATTAGCAGCCAACCCTTCTAACAGGGCAAAAGACCGCTCAGTAAAAATAGGCTTCATCGTTAATCCGCACCTCAGGGCATAAATTCAAGCAGCCGCTTGGAAAACCAGGTTGAGCAGCACCTATTTACTACTTATACATAATATTGATTACTGAAACAATATGAACAAAGAATTGTTCGATATAATAATTGATATCAAAGATGTAAGCTCGTCGAAGCTATGCTGATTTTTAGTGCATAAGTTCAAGGCCTATTCCCTGGGAAAGCTCTGTCGGGCAGCCCTAGCCCATTTTTAGTACAGCAATGATTGTCTAAATAATATAGAATATTGGCTGCTTGATATCCAATCTGATATTGATGAATCTAAAAACCCTGAAGTCATTTATTGTTTTGGCAGAGGAATTACACTTTGGCCGCGCGGCTCAGCAGTGTGGCATTTCGCAACCGGCCATGAGTCGTTTACTGAGTGACTTAGAAACTGATTTGGGCGTCAAGCTGCTCGATCGCACATCGCGAGAAGTGACCCTAACGCCATCCGGTCGCGGTTTTCTGGCGTCAGCGAGAAAAGCCGTGGCCTTTGCTGACATGGCGGTGCGCGCGGCCAAAGCCGGTACCGTCGATGGCATTGACCGACTGACCGTAGGCATGGTGATCGGTGCTGCCCAGCCCGCCGTCGGTCGCCTCATCAACCGATTTAAACAGGCCCATCCTGAAACGCTCGTAACGTTATGCCAACTGGACGAACGTGCCATCGGTTCCGCTCTGGCGGAGGGCGAAGTTGATGTCGCGATCGCGTGGGAAGTTTCCGTGCCCAAAGGACTCAATCGGCGACGGTTGGGCACCGTGCCCATGGCAGTTCTGGTGCAGGCTGACCATGAATTGGCCCAAAAAGACTCTGTCAGTTTGGCTGATTTAGCCGGCTATCCGGTCATTCTGCCAGCCCGCGATCGCCAACCCATCATCTACGACACTTACCAGCGCCATACCGCCGCCGCCGGCTTTACTCCCAAAATTGCGATCGACGTTTCCACCATGGCGGACACCTTGGCTATGGTGGCCGGCGGTGTGGGCATTGGCAATGCTCCCGTGGTTCCCGGTTTGCAATATCCCGGGGTGGTCATCCTGGAGCAGAAACCGCGATTCGAACTCAATTACAAGCTGGTTTGGGCGCATTCCATGCCGGCAATCAAAAGTCTGCTGTCCTGCATCCGCGAGGAAAGTTGTTCGCCATAGCCTAACTGTGGAGCGATCGTGGCAGCTCCCCCAGATCAAGCTAGAACTCAATATTGTCAGGGGTGCGCGGAAAGGGGATCACGTCGCGGATATTGCCCATGCCGGTCATGAACTGCACCAGCCGCTCAAATCCTAGACCAAACCCCGCATGGGGAACCGTGCCGTAGCGCCGCAAATCCAAATACCACCAGTAGGCATCTCGGGGCAAACCGGCTTCATCAATGCGCGTTTCCAATAGGTCTAGGCGTTCTTCCCGCTGCGAACCGCCAATGATTTCGCCGACTTTGGGAGCCAGCACGTCCATCGCGGCAACGGTCTTTTGATCATCATTCAAGCGCATGTAAAAGGCTTTGATGGCGGCAGGATAATCCGTCACAATCACCGGCTTTTGAAACAGTTCTTCGGCTAAATAGCGCTCATGCTCTGACTGCAAATCAATGCCCCATTCAACTGGAAACTCAAATTTCTGGCCGGCTTTGAGCAATCGTTCCACAGCTTCCGTGTAGGTGATGCGGGCAAACTCATTGTTGATAATATTTTCTGCCGTTGCCAGCACCGAATCATCAATGCGCTGGTTGAAAAACGCCATGTCGTCCTCGCACTGCTCCAGCACCGACTTGAAGACGTATTGCAAAAAGTCTTCAGCTAGATCCGCGTTGCCCGACAGGTCGCAAAAGGCCATCTCCGGCTCAATCATCCAAAATTCTGCTAAGTGGCGAGAAGTGTTGGAATTCTCGGCTCGAAAGGTGGGACCGAAGGTATAAACGTTGGTAAACGCCATGGCCATAATCTCTGCTTCGAGCTGACCGCTGACGGTTAAATAAGCTGGTTTACCAAAAAAGTCCTGTTCCACATCCACCGCGTTATTCTCTTGGAGCGGTGGCTGATTGAGATTCAAGCTGGTGACGGTGAACATTTCTCCGGCGCCTTCGCAGTCGCTTGCCGTCAAGATTGGCGTATGCACCCACAAAAAGCCGCGCTCCCGGAAAAACTCGTGAACCGCTTGGGCACAGGCGTTGCGCACCCGAAAAACGGCGCCAAGGGTATTGGTGCGCGATCGCAAATGCCCCAGCGTCCGCAAAAATTCAAAACTGTGGCGCTTTTTTTGTAGCGGATAGGTTTCGTCGGCTCCACCAAACACGGTGATTTGTGCAGCTTTGACTTCGATGCGCTGCCCTTTGGCGGGCGACTCCACCACTGATCCCACAACTTCAACGGAGGTTCCGGTCGCAATTTCACCAATCACGGCCTCATAATCAGCCATCTCAGACTCGGCGACAATCTGCAAACCGCTCATGCAAGAGCCATCATTAATGTTGATGAAGCACAAGGCTTTTTGCGCCCGCTTAGTGCGTACCCAGCCGCGCACGGTAACTGAATCGCCCGGTTGGCCTGTCTTAAGCAAATCAACAATGCGAATGGCAGCCATAGTCAATGAAGTAAAGAAAGGAATGGGATCAGGTTAACAGTCTAGAGCTACCGTAACGCAGTCTTCCAGCCCTGAAAAGGATTGCGAAGGTGAAGGAGGCACGGGTTGGAAGCAGGTATTGCTAGGCAATAACAATCCGTTTGAAAGACTTTTCAGTTTTGCCTCTCGCTGCTTGGTTTTGCCTCTCGCCATATTATTTAGCCGCGCAGCGGTGTTCCAAGGATGCTCTGTTTTTCACGCTTGACGCCATCCCTGGCAACGTCGTAGCCCGACTAGCGGCTGGCAATCAGGTGCAAAATCCAGCCAATGATGATCCCCAGACCACCAAAGCGTACAGCTTGCCAAAATGGTTCGTATAGCGATCGCCAATCAAACAGTTGGCTCTCTAGCTGAACTTCCAAATCGTGAAGCTGCTGCTGTAGTTGCTGCAGTGCTTCTGGACTCAGATGGGGATCGCGCTGCTGCTGCTCAAATTGTCGCTGTCGAGCCTGTAGCTCTTGTGCCTGCTCGAAGCGCTGGCGCAAAACCTGAATAGAAATTTCTAATTGACTCAAGGCCGCGTCAAAACTGTGCCAATCGGGATCAGAAGACGACGGCGAGAGGGTGCCCCGAACCGACCAGAGATCGCGCTGGCGTTGGCGCAATAGACGCCTCAGTCGGCGATTCATGTGCACAATAGAAAAGATAAAATAAGACCTCAGTAGCGCTTATCATACCCACATTCATCACCACCCTGCTATGAATTCAACCACCACAAATACTGATCCCCAAAGCCTGAGTGACTTAGAACTGGCCCAGGCGATCGCACTGCGATTAGCGATTAAGCCTAATGATTGGCACCGCCTCAACCGCAATCGACAAGTGCGCGCCCAAGAACAAGCGGCGGCGGCCCTAGTCTATCTGCTTAAAAATCAGCCAGAGGAAGCCCTAGATCGTTTACAACAGGCCGTCGGCTGGCTGGATAAGAGTCTGACAGCTCCCCCCTGTCCCAGCCACGGCAAGCCATCAGCTTCAGCAGACTAGCGGCATATTGAACCAGCGAGGCATGCGCTTGCGAAGATGGAGTTCGCGGCCACCGCGTGTCCACTGAACTTCATCAAAAACTTGATTCAAAATAAACAGGCCTCGCCCACAATCGCCAACACTGGCGCTGTGGTCAGCCGTTTCGACACAATCGCCACAGTCGCAGTTTTCAAAATCAAAGCCGCTGCCCTGATCTTTAATCACCCACCAATATTGGCTGCCTGAAGTTTTGTAACGTACCAAAATTATTTTGCGCGGATCAAGACAGTTACCGTGTTTAACCGCATTAACGAGGGCTTCTTGTAGGCCAAGGCGAATTTCTGCTTGCCATTTGTGCGGCACTTTATCCATCAGTCGATCAAGTACTGGGCAAAGATAAAGCGTCGAAACAAAGCTCAAACTGCCCCATTGTGTTTGGACTGGGGGCCGAAAAAGAGCTACCACTGGATATCCTCCAGAGAACTAACAATACTTTACAGTTGGGAAAAAACTGGCTTGCGCAAACAGCCGCAATTGTTAAAAAAGCTGTTCAAACACAATTAGATGAACCCTCAGAACGCTTGCTGAGTCTGCGTTTGAACTTTATGTAATGAAAAAATATTATCTTCTCGTTTCATTATATCAATAGAATTACTGAAATCCGTACATGCTGCTGCCAAAGGGTAGCAGCGGGTCGAGCGCGGCTCTGGGCTGATCAAAAGTGACGTGTAATCTAGCGAATACTGCGGTCTGACAAGATGGCACCCAGGTTTTGCCGCCGCACCCAACCCTTACTTCTCTGGTAAAGCAAACTAATCAAATCACGCCTTTAATGCAAGAAGTTACGCGATCGCATTTTGTCGCGCTTCCTGGAGTTCTTGAATACGATTCAAATCGCCCACGGGGATCGCTTGAATCAAGCGCCGGGTATATTCTCGCTCGGGTTCGTAATAGATGCGGTCAGCGGGCCCAATTTCCTCTAGCTGACCTTGATTCATCACCATAATGCGATCGCTCATAAACTTCACCACCGCTAGGTCGTGGGAGATGAAAATGTAGGTCAGCTTAAATTCCGCCTGCAGCTCTTTCAGCAGATTGAGCACCTGTGCCTGCACCGACACATCGAGGGCGGATACCGACTCGTCGCAAATAATAAATTGAGGATTGAGCGCTAGCGCTCGTGCAATGCAGATCCGCTGGCGCTGGCCACCAGAAAACTCGTGGGGAAAGCGGTTGATGCAGTTGGGATTGAGGCCCACTCGCTCCAGCAGGTAAGCCACCCGTTCTTGACGGTTGCGGCGGCTGCGAGCGACCTTATGGATTTTGAGCGGCTCGGCGATCGCGGCGCCAACACTAATGCGGGGATCAAGCGCACTAAATGGATCTTGAAAAATGTACTGCAGTTCTCGCCGCAGTTTTTTCAAGCCGGCTCTCTTTAGGCCCAGGGCATCCTGGCCGCTAAACCAAACGTGACCACCGGTGGCTGGCACCAACCGCAGCAGCGCCCGCGCCAGAGTAGTTTTGCCGCAGCCCGACTCACCGACCAGGCCGAATGTCTCGCCTTCAAAAACTTCAAAAGAAACATCATTCACCGCCTTGACATAGCGCTGCGTATTGCCAAACACGCCGCGAATGGGATATGCGACCTGCAGATTCTCAACTTTGAGCAGCGGACCTTGCTGGGCGATCGCCTCCAGTCGAGCAGCGGATTCCGCTGGCGTAATCACCGTTTCATAGGCTTTAACCCCGTTGGCATCCTGCAGCTTTTCGCGAATCTGAGGAGTGCCGTCAGCGTCTGGCACTACTTCCATAAAGTCAGACACGGTGGGCAACTGGCGCAGGCGCTGGTTGGGGGTGGGACGGCAGGCCAGCAGTCCTTTGGTGTAGGGATGTTGCGGATTGGCAAAAATCTCCCACACTGAGCCATATTCCACAATCTGCCCCTGATACATCACGGCTACCTGGTCGGCAATTTCGGCGATGATCCCCAGGTCATGGGTAATAAAAATCATGCCCATGCCCCGCCGATCGCGCAGCTCTCGCAGCAGGTTAAGAATGCGGGCCTGCACCGTCACATCCAGGGCAGTCGTGGGCTCGTCGGCAATTAACAGCGTCGGGTCGCAGGCGATCGCCATGGCAATCATCACCCGCTGCAGTTGCCCGCCAGATAGCTCGTGAGGATAGCGATTGAGCATTTCTTGTTGACGCTGCGTCACCGCTTCCGAGACTTGAGTTTCAGACCAATCAGGATGTTCCTGAGCCAGCATCGTCGCTAGTTCTTCATCACTGTCCAACAGCTTGACCTCTTGCAGCCGCAGCAAGGCCTGCTTTTCAGCCACCGCCTGAGAAACTTTTTGGTGCTGGAGAATGGCTTCTGTGAGCTGATAGCCGCAGGTATAAACCGGATTGAGCGAACTCATCGGTTCCTGAAAAATCATCGAGATTTGATCGCCGCGCAGCTGCTGCATTTGACGCGGTGAGAGCGATCGTAAATCAACGGCGGCGGCGGCATCATCAGCCTGAAAAAGCAGCTTACCGGCAGTGATTTCACCGGGAGGATGAGGCACCAAATCCATGATGCTGAGGGCCGTTACCGATTTGCCCGAGCCCGATTCGCCAACGATGCCCAGGGTTTGTCCCCGCGGCACCTGAAACGAAACATCATTGACAGCAGCAATTAGATCAGCCTCAGTTTTGAATTGCACTGATAAGTGCCGAACATCCAATACAGGAACAGTCATAGAATCAAACACAAGCGCTGGCGGCGTACAGTTGGATTAGTCAGGATCATAACAGCGGTGTTCGCGAAGAAAACGTTCACCGCAAAAAGGATGTTAAAACTTGTGATCGCCGTATGCATCATGTTAATTGGATCGGCCATTTGCTCTGGTACCGAAACGGCGCTGCTGTCCATACCAATTTTCAAAGCGCGTCAGCTGGCTCAGTCTAAAAAGCCGCGGGCTCTGGCACTTTTGTCAATCCGGCAGCGGATCAATCGACCAATCGCCACCATTGTAGTGCTGAATAACCTATTCAACATTGTTGGCAGCATCGTTATCGGAGGGCTGGCCGCGAGCGTCTTTGGCGATGCCCTGCTGGGAGTCTTTTCCGGCATGCTGACATTTTTGGTCATTGTGTTTGCCGAAATCTTGCCCAAAACCATCGCCGAGCAAAATGCTCAACGCATTGCTCTATTTATGGCGGTGCCGGTGCGAGGAGCCACCTGGGCCATGACCCCCTTCATCATAATGCTGGAAAGGATTACGGCACCTTTTACGCGGCGCCGGCGGCTGCCAACTACCAATGAAACCGAGATTAAATTATTGGCGTCCATCGGCTATCAGGAAGGCATTATCGAAGAAGATGAAGCCGAAATGATTCGCCGCGTATTTCGACTGAATGACATTACGGCGGCGCAAATTATGACGCCTCGGGTGGAACTGACGTATGTGCCGGGAACCGCCACTATCAGCGAGCTCAAGGGTGAAATTTTGACTTCGCCTCACAGTCGCATTTTGTTAATTGAGGAAGACATTGACCACATTCAAGGCATTGCCCTCAAGGATGAATTGCTCATGGCACTCATCGAGGAACAGGGCGATCGCGCGGCTAACAGCCTGCAGCGTCCGATTCGCTTTATCGCTGAGAGTGAACGCGCCGATCGACTTTTACAAGATTTTCAACGCAACCGCGAGCACATCGCTGCCGTTGTGGATGAATATGGCGGCGTTTCGGGGGTCGTCACCCTGGAGGACATTCTGGAAGAGCTCACGGGGGAAATTGTCGACGAGACCGACCTGAATGTGGATTTACAAGCCCTTGCTCGCCAGCGCCGCAATCGGCTTCTGCAGTCCCAAGGCTTCGGCGATTTACCCACTCGTGAAGAATGAGTAACGATAAAGAAGCTACCGCTGGATTAAGCTTCCATTGACCGGGTTTTCTTCAGATAAAGCGGAAAATCTCAGCGGCAATCCCATTAGAGCAACCGAATTTTTCCTTACCTTCACTCATTTTAGCTTCGGCTCACCGAGCCTCAGTTTCCGATAAGGGACAGAGATATCGAGTTTCTAGAGACTGATAATCCATCGGCGGGCAAAAGAAATAGCCTTGCCCCAAGCTACATTTCATCGCGCGTAAATATTCAACCTGAGTTTGGGTTTCAATGCCTTCGGCAATCATCGTCATATCAAAGTGATGGGCTAGCGTTTTGATGGCTCGTACGAGGCTGAGATATTTGTGTCCTTGGCCCATTCGTTGAATAAAAGAGCGATCGACCTTCAGCACGTCAATGGGAAAGCAGTGCAAATAGCTCAGTGAAGAATAGCCTGTGCCAAAGTCATCAATGCTTAAGTGAATGCCCCGATCTTTGAGTGCCTTAAATGTGCTGACGGCTGTTTCCGAATTAGCCATAATGGCGCTTTCGGTAATTTCAAGCTTAAGATAGCGGCTTTCTAGTTGGGTTTCTTGCAAGATTTTGTCAATGCGATTGAGCAATTGACGCTCGTTGAACTGCTGGGCTGACAGGTTGACGCTCATGAATGCATCAGGGTGCAGCAGGCGCCGGTCTTGCCAATTACGTAGTTGCTGACAGGCTTTTTGCATGACCCATTGCCCAATGGGAATAATCATGCCGGTTTCTTCGGCTAGGGGAATAAACTTATCAGGGGTAATCAGTCCTCGCCGCGGATGCTGCCAGCGCAGCAGCGCTTCAAATCCCACAATTGTTTGGGTGTTGATGCCAAAAATAGGCTGATAGTGCACAATCAACTCCTGGTGCTGGAGTGAAAGTCGCAAATCGGTTTCTAGCTGCAGTGAAGAGCGTACAGCAAAGTGCATTTCGGGCTTGAATAAAACTTTTCCAATCCCTGCGCGCTTAGCTCGATACATGGCAGTGTCGGCATCCCTCAGCATATCGTCGGCTTGCCGATAGTCAGAATTGCTAAAAACAATGCCGATACTGCAGCCGGTATAAAGCTTTTGGTCTTCGATCAAAAATGGCTCCTGGAGCTGTTGCCGAATGCGTTGGGCAATTTTGATGGCAGTCCGGGATTGTTGAATATCGACGAGTAGGATGACAAATTCGTCGCCGCCAAAGCGGGCCACCAGATCTTGGTGAGAAACTGACTGATCCAACCGCAGGGCGATCGCCTGCAGCAGCTTATCGCCAACTAAATGACCAAACGAATCGTTTACCAGCTTGAAGCGATCGCAGTCAATAAACAATACAGCAAACTGACCGCTGCGATTTTCGGCAACCTGCTGCACCAGGGTTTGCAACCGAGTCTTGAGCTGAGTGCGGTTAGGCAGACCCGTTAATTCATCATGCAGCGCCAGATAGGCCAGTTGTTCTTGAGCCTGCTGCCGCTCAATGACTTCCTGTAGCAGACTGAGGTTAACGGTTTCCAATTCAACCGTGCGCTGGCGAATTTCATTTTTAAGGCCGCGATTCAGCGATCGCAGCTGTAACTCAATCGTCTTGCGGTGAGTGATGTTTTCGATCACCATCAGCGTTCCCTGACGGCCATCTTGCAGCAGGGGATTCGGCTGTCGCAAATTTTCTAATCGTTCGAACCGGAGCTCAAACCACTGATAGCCTCGTTGGCATTCGATGGGAGAAACCGTGCGGCGCTGGGCCAACTCGCTTCTGATCTGCTGCCAGTTTGCTGCCAGTAGCCACTGCGGTACCAGCACCGATGAGAGGGACTGCTTCGGTTTTGTCGGCAGCCACTCCATCGCTAGGGAATTACAGAACCAAATTTGGTCGCGGTCATCAGCGGCCAATAAACCAATGGGCACAGTTTGGGCGATCGCGGTTTGAGTCGCCTGAGCCCATCCCCAAGAATTCGCCAAGACTACTAATTTGCGAACCTCTGGCCCCAATTCTCCGGGAATGGAATGCTGTGGCGTCTGCATCCGCAGCGCTAAGCCTTTGTCCTGCCGGTATTGCTGCCAAAGATCTTCGAGTAAGCTTTGCAGCGTCATGTTCGCTAAAAGCTGCTGGCTCAGAATAGCACCGGTGCCCATCAGCCCCCACAGAATCAGCGGCGGCACGACTGGCAGCCAGTACAGGTTGTAGAACAACAGCACGCTCAAGCTTGCCCAGCCGAGCAGCCCGCCTAGGGTTATCGCAAGCTGCCAGCGGAGTGATTGACCAAATAGCCAGTAGCCGATCGCCGGTGTGGCCAACAGTAACAGTGGCCACCAGCCGCCGAGGCCAACCGCCAGAAGCGATCGCTCCTGCAATATGTTGTCAATGACGGCAGCATGCAGCAGCAAGCTACTGCCTGGCGGATCGTAATCGTATGGCGTGGGCAGAGGATCGCTGCCGGTCGCAGTCAAACCAACTAGCACAATTTTGTCGTTAAAAGCTGCCGGAGGCAGTTGTCCAGACAGCACTTCAATAAAAGAGTATTGCGTTAGGCTGGCCTGAGCGCCTGGCCAGTTAATCCCCAAGGTCTGCTCTCTGGCAGTCAAGTTGACTACTGAGTGTTGCTGGCCATAAATATCAGCAATGGCGACCCCAAACGCTTTTTGGCGAGCCTGCCAGGATTGGATTTGATAAACGATGCCGTCGTTAGCCGGCTCTTCCAAGATGTGGCCGATAGCGATCGCAGCCCGGTGCAACAGCTTATTGGGAAGCAGCGGATAACCCCGCGCATCCACCGCCGAGGCTAGGACAATATTATTCGCTTTGGCCATGGCGTCGGCTAATTCAGCATCAGCCGGACTCGATTCAGGAAATAAAATATTGAAGCCAATAACTGCAGGCCGCGATCGCGATAGCTGCTCTAAAAGCTGAGTGTAATAGTCTCGCGGTAAGGGAAACTGCCCGATTTGCGCCAACGTTTCATCGTCAATCGTAATTAAAACGATTCGTTCTTCCCACATCTGAGCGCCCCGCAGTTGAAATAAACCGCGATAAACCGCACTCTCTAACGGAGCGATCGCCTCCGATTGACTAAGCACTAAGGTGGCAGCAACTGCCACGATTCCTGACAACATCCGCCAGCATCGCTTAAAGGAGGGAGATGTCATAGGTCTCCGCATCTCCTAGTGGCGTGACGACTCTGACCTGCACCCGTGTACCATGATAAGCCAGCGATTCATAGCGAAAGTCTCCTGCCTCGGTGGTTGTTTGCAGTTCATCGGCAACGTAGACTTGATTGATCGGATTAATTCGGCCAATCAGGACGAGAAACCGCAGGTTATTGCGAATTTCTTGTTTCACTACAAAATCTAGCTCGGGCCGTTCCGGAATCGGCATCGGCTCCAATGGTTCTTCTCCAAGCCGCACTAGGGTTTGAAACCCTCCTGGAACATCCACGGTGCTGCCCTCTGCCGTTGCGAATACTTCACCAGTTTCAGCCGCCACTGCGGTGCGCTGATCTTCAGGATGTACGATAATGCCGAACTCAGTGCCTCGCACTCCACTCACAGCAGAAGGCGTTTCAATTTCCAGCTCCGAGCCTCGATTAGTAAAGCGACGCAAATTTAGGATGACGTTGCCCTGCATGACTGTGAGCTTGGTAATGCGACCATCATCAGGAGCATAATCCAATTGACGAATTACCAACTCAGTATTTTCATTTAGGGTAATCGTGCCAACATTCTCGTCAACCTCAAGCGTGCAGGATGAGTCATTGCCGGTTCTCACACCATCTCCAGGATTGGCTAGGCGATCGCCCACTCGAGCCGCGTTTTGACTGCTGCCCGTAAGAAATTGCACGTCTCCTGATAATGCTTTTACCTGAAGCCAACGCTCAACCTTCACGTCAATCGAATTTTGCGCCCTAAGTGGAGATATCCCCGCTATTCCTAAACCAAATAAGACCATACAGGCGATTATCAAAAATCGGCGCTGAACTCTGGACATGCCGTTACGCATTGAGAAATCTACCAAATACTAAAACAATGATTTTTAATTATTTCGAAACCGTCAGGCCAAAGCAACAATCTGTCTTGACAGAATACATAGATTATGGGGACAGCCAAAATGTCAAAAGATTGCAGCTTAAGGCGTGTAATATTTGATTGATATTAGAACCTCATAGCCAGCATATCCTACTGTAAATGTTGGAACCGTAAGCCCTAGAGTGAGTCACGCAAAGAAGCCAAAAATAAATTTTCAGCGACTGGCATTCCACCAAGAATAAAAAGCAGTCTAGATGTATCGAAAAGCACATAGTTTACTTATATACGCTAACGTAAACTCTTACAGAGTAGATACTGAACCTATCATATTTATTCATCAGATAATTATGTATCGCCTTGCTTGAATCAGCAGGGTAGCTGGCTGCTAGGGATCGTCACCATTTAGCGGTCAAATCCTTCTTTTGAAGGCATTTCAGCCCCCAGCTTGTTTTGCGGAGCGGGCGCGGCAATGCTCATACCGCAAGCATTCTGGCTTTAATTGATGACGTGCCCTAGCTTTTAGTCACGGATATCAAAGTCTGGTGCTGATGAACGGCCAAAATTTTGCGAATTGGGCAAATTATTGGAGGTTCGATGCTGAATATTTAGAAATAACCCGTCTTTAGTTTTAAGCAGAATGGTTGAGATTTTATTAACTTCCTTGTCCAAATATGAAAACTTTTTTGAATAGATTGCTTTTCTAGAAAATATCCTGCGGTAAACGATTCGAAGGCATCCTCTTTTTGTATTTAGTCCCATCAGACAGATAACTGACGCCAGCCCACAATTCCAGCGATCGCTTCGAGTCTAATCAGGAGTATGAACCTTCAAAGGCTCACCCAGGTAGGTTTTTGGATAAACCCACCTGGGTAACTGCAGACAACTACTTAGGTGATGTGATGCGACATTTCTCCGAAGCAGACTAGGTTTGTAGTTTCTAGCAAGGACTTACTGCATGTCTGCGCTCAAGTTTATTACCAGTTTAGGGCTGAGTATAAGCACTGTACTGATGAGTAGTCACGTATTGGCGGCTCCTGCTCCAGTGTTTGAACCGATTCTTGACGAAGTCCCCACTGATAATCCTGCCATACCCGCCTTACGCATCCCGGCGACGGTGCCGACTGATATGGAGCTGTATCCATCAATCATGCCCGAAGCCGGGGTGCTATTTCTGAACACGGAACCTGATTGTGAAGCGATTGGATGCACCGCACTAATGGTTTCCGCGCAGTCAGAGCCACCGCCGCTTTGGCCTTTCATCGGCGCCAATCCCATGAAATCTTTAGAGCTAGTGAGCGGTGTGCAAGCCCATTTTTGGGAGCGCGACGGTATGGCATCGCTGCAGTGGCTGCAGAATGATGCGCTGTATGTCTTGAGCTACAGCCAAGCGATTTTCTCTGAAGAGGCGGCGATCGCGATGGCGACTTCAATGGCAACTGAATCACCGTTCTTGCCTTAGAAATTACCGTCCAGGAAGATTTCCCACAGAAAAATAGTTAGGCATATCGCTTTTGCAAGTCGGTGGTGGCGATCGCGTTTGAGACCAAAAGCAGCACACTGTTTGGCCAGGCCAACGCTTGGGAAGCACAGGCGGTGGGCGCTGCCTGATTGGCCGACCCCCTTTTTGGCCAGGCAACACCGTTGCTTCAGGCTTTTCAGCCCATACAGGAACGCCCCTTCTGTTTGCCGCTGCGGTCAATCTATTGGCAACACTCCCAACTCAGCTGCAGCCAGAGAGTGGGCCTTCAATAGCAGCAACCCGACCTTCTTGAATGACGATATTGCTGACGATATTGCCGTTAATAGCAATCTGATTCCCCAATCTTTTCTGCCTCTTAACCGCGACTGCCGCGGCGGCAGTGACGACAGCCTTGTTCAAAGAAGTGGTCCCGACGACCACTCCCAGTAGATTTTTGCCCGGCTGCGGCCAATCACCGCTGGCAGCTAGATGATTCCAGCACGCCAGGGTTTGATAACGCCAGTGGATTTGACCCGATCAAATCGATCGAGCGATCGCATAGACCTTGGTGCCGCAACTTCCTTCTCTTAAACCCCCTTATTACAGGAGCTTTCCATGTTATCCGTCAGTCAAGTACAGTCCGGCGTAACCAGTGTCGACTTAGATTTCGCGCTGTTAGAAACCGCCGCCAACCTGGTTCTCGTCAGAACCGGAGGTACGGTTCCCCCGGTTTCCGATGCCTTTTCGATCGGTTTTGACATCATCAACGCCTCCGATTTTGTCTACCACATTGAACCCTTTGCGCCAGTGAGCGGCACGATTGAGCACACGGGCATTTTGAGCCTCAGCACTGACGGCAATGATGCCAATGCCGAGATCACTATCGGCGGCTTCTCCATCGGATTTGATGCCAGTCGAATGTCCGAAACTAATAGCGGCTTTTTTGTGGCCGATTCGATTTTCGACAATGGCTTAAACATTCTGTTTGACGTTGGCAATCCGACGGCAGTGAATGCCAAAGCGCGATCGCTCGACGGCAGTGCCGACCTTCTAGTGGCACCTGAGTTTGCTGCCGCCCTGCTCAGCCTCAACTTGGCCGACACCAACCTGACTGGCACTGATGTGGGTGACACCAGCATCAACGCCGACAGCGCTTTTCCATTTGGTGGATACGTCAATTTCAACCAATTTGTTCAGTTTCAAGCCCTAGACGAGGGCACCACGGTACCCAACTCCGACGTCACGATTAATGGCCTGCAGCTCAATTTGCTCTTTGATGAAACCTTTTATTTGGCAGCCAACCCTGATGTGGCGCAGGCAGTCGCTGCTGGAGGGCTGGCGAGCGGTTTTGACCATTTTCGCCAGTTTGGTCTCCAGGAAGGACGCAATCCGAGCATGTTGTTTGATGAAGCGTTCTACCTCAGCCAAAATCCTGACGTGGCAGCAGCCGTGGCTGCTAATGGCATCAGCAGTGGCTTGTCGCATTACGTCTCTTTTGGGGCCGCCGAGGGCCGTGACCCCAGCGACTTTTTTGATGAGAGCGACTACCTGCTGAATAATTCTGATGTGCAGGCAGCGGTTGATGCGGGCGCCTTTACCAGCGGCTTTGACCATTACTTAGAATTTGGGTCTGCCGAAGGACGATTGCCCAGCTTGCTGATGTTTCAGGAAAATTTCTATCTGGAGGAGAATGTCGACGTGGCGGCGGCAGTGGAAGCTGGCGGGTTCAGCAGTGGCTTTGAACACTACGTACGATTTGGCCAGCGAGAGGGCCGTGATCCCAGCCAGTTGTTTGATGAGAGTGCTTATCTGGGCTCCAACTTAGACGTGGCCATCGCTGTAGAAATTGGCAGCTTCAGCAGTGGCTTTGAGCATTTCATGAAATTTGGGCGAGCTGAGGGCCGAGTGGCGATCGCTTAAATTACTCCCACTGTGCCCCGATAATTGACCTTTCTCAAGCAGGGAAAATCCGCTTTTGAATTTAACTTTGTTGGCACCAATGTAATTTCAAAAGCTTCAATCTAAATTGTTCAAATTAAGGAGATCTCTGGAAAAGAATTTATCATTTGCCGGTTACTGTCAGCACCGCGTGACGCACTGCAAGTTGGTATCTTTTCCAGAAATTTCCTACCGTTCTTGAGACCCTGCGAAACCTTCACCTAAGTTGCAACACTAAAAACTAACTGCAAACATTATGTACAGAATGTACAAACTTTTTTTTGGCGTATCACTACCCATCGAACAATGTCTTTGGACTGTTGACTTAAATTTTTCGCTTCAATAATGTAAAGAATTGCTGCAATCATCACAAGCATTTTTGTCCTATCTCTTCTCTCAGCAGGGCTGAATTTCCCGGTAAGTCATCTTCTTAGAGATTCTCTAGACCTTGGTTGAGGCTGTGTGTAGCCAGCGCCAGACCGCAAAAAACTAGACTATGCTTAAGTTTTGGGTTCCCTTGGGTCGAACGCCTGTTTTGCCGAAACCGTGGGAAATCTAAGTTTAAGAGATACATCAGTAACGGCAACTATTGTCGTCACTGAGCGGTAGCGCCCCTCTTGACTATGGCAGAGCCTCCTAAGTCAATTTGTTTCCCTCCTGCGAAACAGATTTTAGAATAGGCAGGCTGATGCATTTGCCAGCCGCTTTACCGGACAGGGCTACTGAATGATTTGCTGCTTGAATCCCTATTGTCCCCATCCTTTGAACCGTGACACGGCCCAAGAGTGCCAGGGCTGCGGCAAACGGTTGGTAAAGATGTTGCGGGGTCGCTATTTTCCTCAAAAATTGATTGGTCGGGGTGGTTTCGGGCGGACATACTTAGCACAGGATAGCGATCGCCTCAACGCCCCTTGCGTAATTAAGCAGTTTGCCCCCCAAACCAAAGGGACCAAGGCTTTTCAGAAGGCAGTTGAGCTATTCAATCAGGAAGCGGTGCGGCTGCATGATTTAGGCGAACATGTGCAAATTCCGGCGCTGTTAGCCTATTTTGAGCACGATCATTTTCTCTATTTAGTGCAGCAATTTATCGATGGTAAAACGCTCATCCAAGAGGTGCTGGAACAAGGGCCCATGGATGAAACAGCTATTCGGCATTTGCTGTTAGACATTTTGCCGGTGCTCAATTTTATTCATCAGCGCAACGTCATTCATCGAGACATTACGCCCACTAACATGATTCGTCGTGATACGGATCGGCGCCTATTTTTAATCGATTTTGGTGTGGCTAAGCACTTTAGCGATGCCCTGGCCGATTCTCCCTCCCCCGGCACCCGCATCGGGACAGAGGGCTATGCGCCAATTGAGCAATTGCGGGGCGGGCAGGCATATCCCTGCAGCGACCTTTACAGTTTAGGGGCAACCTGCCTACATTTGTTGACTGGACAGAAGCCGGAAAATCTCTACGATCACATGGCAGGAGCATGGCGCTGGCGCGAAATGCTGGCTCAGCAGGGCCGGTCGGTTAGGCCAGAATTGGCAGCTGTGCTCGATCGCCTCGTCATGGATGCTGTGGGCGATCGCTTTGCCACCGCCACCGCTGTACTTGATGCCCTCAAAGCCTCCCCCACGTTTCGTGGAAACGTGCCGGGCTGGGTGCGTCAGCATCCTGTGGGCAATCTGGTCAATGATAGTGAGAGCGCCACTGTATCAGTCGCCACTTCTGTGGTGAATACTGACGTGCCTCAAACGACTCCCCCGCCAGAGCCGCTGTCTCCCGTTTCGTTTGTTGTAGAGTCGTCAGCCGCTGCTGCTGTGCCAGTGGTCGTTGAGACTGCCGATACCGCCGCAACAGCAGCGATGGCGGAGCCAGTTACCGCCTCCCCAACAGTCTCACCGCCCGCTCCGAATCCTCCGACAGCAAATTCTGTTCCCCTCGCGGCGACTGGCGACTGGCAGTGTGTGAGAGTCTTGACCGGTCATCAGTCTTGGGTGACTGCTGTGGCTTTCAATCCGCGATCCGCGACTTTGGTTAGTGGCAGCCTAGACGACACGATTAAAGTCTGGGACTTGCAGACTGGTGCTGAAGCGGCCACGCTGAATGGTCATCCCAGGGGCGTTAATGACTTGCGAATCAGTACCAAAGGTCAGGTGTTGGTTAGCTGCGGTGATGATGGCACGGTAAAAGTCTGGAACCTGGCAGCAAGCCGTTTGATCCATACGCTAGAAGGCCACGCTCGGGACGTCACCAGCGTTGCCATCGGCCACCGAGGTTGGATTCTGGCCAGCGGCAGCAAAGATAAAACCATTAAGCTATGGAAGCTCGATAAGGGCACCGCGATTCGGACTCTATTAGGTTCTCCAGCGGCAGTGCGAGCAGTTGCCATGATGCCTGATGAAGCCTCTCTCTTCAGCGGCGGTTTGGACAATAAGCTGCGCCTTTGGGATCTTAAAACCGGAGAAATGGTGCGATTTTTCTCGGGTCATGTGAGCCCCGTTAATGATGTTGCGGTAAGCCGGGATGGTCGCTTCGTCGTCAGTGCGAGTAAGGACAAAACTTTGGTGGTTTGGAGTATTGGCACCGGTTCCATTGTTCACGTGCTCAAAGGCCACAATAAAGAAATTAATTCCGTGGCGATCGCTCCCGATAATCGTACGATTATTAGTGGCAGTAGCGATCGCACCCTTAAAGTTTGGGATGCTCGTACCGGCAAGCTATCGCACACTTTGCTAGGTCATAGTCATATTATTAATGCGATCGCGATTCACCGTACCGGTCGTCTGATCGCCAGTGCCAGCGCCGACAAAACTATCCGCGTCTGGCGATTAGGCTGATGGGAGAATGGGACGTGAGAGTAATGGAGTGATAGGGTGACGGGGTAGCAGGGTGACAAGGGAGTTGGGTGGCTAAGTTGAATAAGGAACTCAAAAACGAAGAGTAAAGAGCGAAGAACCTTTTGGCCGCACGCCGCACGCCGCGCTCTGAAATCCGCACGCCGCAATCTAATTACTGTTTCCAAAAAAACTTATGGATCTTACCCCTGCTCTGCCCACATTTTTCATTACCCTGCGTGAAGGCGTAGAAGCTGCTTTAGTGGTAGGCATTGTACTGGCCTGTTTAGGCAAAGCGCAGCAGAATCAGCTTAATCGTTGGGTATACCTGGGCATTCTGGCGGGGCTCATGGGTAGTGTGTTAACCGGCATTATTATCGCTAACAGCGTGGCGCAAGTTGAGCAGACGCTCCCGACCCTAGAACCGATTATCGAACCGCTGTTTGATAGTTTGTTTTGCGCGATCGCCATTATTATGCTGAGCTGGATGCTGCTATGGATGACTCGCCAGGCGCGATCGCTCAAGGGTGACATTGAAGGCTCTGTGACCGCGGCTTTGGCAGACAGCGACGCTGCAGGCACGACTATCTTCAGTCTTGTCTGTATTGCCGTCCTGCGGGAAGGAATTGAAACCGTCCTGTTTATCTTTACTAACGTGCAGCAGAGCGGCGTAGCAGCGATCGGTGCCGTAGGTGGTCTGCTGGGTGCGACCTTTATTGGTTTAGCTCTGTTTCAATGGGGCGTACGCATCAACCTAAGCATCTTTTTTCAAGTCATGGGCATTTTCTTGCTGCTGATTATCGGCGGGTTGGTCATCTCCTTTTTCCGCAACCTGGATGCGGCCTTTCTGGCCATCAGCAGCCTGACTCCGGCAAATGCCGATCTATGTATTTCCCAAGCTTCCTGCATTTTAGGACCACAGCTCTGGAACGCTCATACGGTTTTGCCCGACAAACAATTTCCGGGAGTGCTGCTTAAAACGCTGCTAGGCTATCGTGAACAGCTCTTCGCTGGCCAAGCGCTGGCCTATGTGCTCTTTATCGTTACTGTCGGTCTCACCTACTTTCGAGAATTGAACCGAAAGCGCCAGCCTCTGCAAAAGTCTGCCCCTAGTTAACCCTACGCCGTTATTGCCGAATGGCTATTCTGTTGCCGGCGATCGCCCCCCTGGCGTTAATCATTTTGGCTGGGTTTATTGCCGGACGCACCCTTAATCTCGATCGCTTCACCCTGTCGCGGCTGAGCCTCTATGTATTGCTGCCTGCCCTCATTGCCAATAGTCTCTACGGCATTACCCTGACGGCTGAGCGGGCACTGTTGATTGCCTGCGGTTTCTTTCTAATTTCAGCGCTGCTATATGTCCTGGTATACACGCTTTGCCGCTGCTGCCAGGTCGACCCCCTGCGACAAAAAACCTTGATTGCCACAACCTTATTTGCCAATACGGGTAATCTGGGGTTGTCGTTCATCACCTTCGCGCTGGGGCAACCGGGTCTGGAGCGCGCTGTTGTCTATTTGGTCAGCAGCAGCATTTTGCTCACCGCCATTGGTCCCACTTTATTAAAGGGACAGGGATTGGCTACGGGCTTGCGCACCACCCTACGCCTGCCCGTCTTTTGGGCCATGTTAATGGGGCTGACTTTACAGGCGTTCTCCATCAATCTGCCCCTGCGCTTGGACGATGGCCTGGCGCTGCTGGGCGGAGCAGCCATTCCAGTAGCGCTGATAACTCTGGGCATACAGCTTGCCAAAACCCATTTTTATATGGATCGGCTAGTGCTTATCGCCGCTGCCCTGCGACTAGTTGTAGCTCCGGCGATCGCGTTTCCCGTTGGCACGGCGATTGGATTGCAGGGCCAAGAACTACAAGTCTTAATGCTGCAAGGGGCTATGCCCACAGCCGTCAATACTTTTATCTGGGTGACCGAATTTGGCGGCGATAGCGATTTAGTGGCGCGGACCATTGTGCTCTCTACCCTGCTCAGCTTCATCACGCTGCCCAGCCTACTGTGGGCCCTGCTGACCTTTGTTCCGTAAGCCCAATTGCCCAGAAATTTTCTGCTGTCTACGGAGCTAAACCGCTGCGATCGCCCCCTTCACCTTCAGCTCGCGTAAAAAGTTACCCAGTAGCAGTTTGCCGGCTTCTGTGAGCACGCTTTCCGGGTGAAACTGTACTCCCTGAATGTGGGGATAGGCTCGATGCCGCACCCCCATAATCGCACCATCTTCGACCCAGGCCGTGACCTCCAGCACTTCGGGACACGTCGCTTGGTCAATCACCAGACTGTGATAGCGCGTTGCAATAAAAGGATTATCAAGCCCCACAAACACCCCTTTGCTCGTATGGTGAATCGGCGAAGTTTTGCCGTGCATAAGTTCAGCAGCCGCTACCACATTGCCCCCAAACACTTGGCCAATACTTTGGTGCCCCAAACACACTCCCAGAATGGGCATGGTTGGGCCTAATTGCCGAATTAGTTCTAGAGAAATGCCGGCATCATCCGGTCGGCCAGGTCCTGGAGAAATCACAATGCCATCAGGGGCCAGCTCTGCCAGTTCCGCCACCGTGATTTCGTCATTGCGATAAACTCGAATATCTTGAGCAACCGCAAACTCTTGTCCAAGCTCACCCAGGTACTGTACTAGGTTGTAAGTAAAGCTGTCGTAATTATCAATGACAACAATCATGGTGGAGCTCCAAAAGCGGGAGGGTAAATGAGAATAAAAATATAAAGGCTAGGTAACTTAATAAACAGGGCTATTTGCTGATTTGGTCGGCTACAGGTTAGAACCTTTGTCAGCAGAAAATAAATGAATGAAGTAGATGACGTTATCTATGGCTGCTGGATAAGAGCACAATGCAGGAAAAAGTTTCCAATCAATAGTTTTTTGTCTTTAATCGAAATACAGCGCCTAAACTTATTTGATCAGAAAAGAAATGCCATTGTCACATTAAGCGTGTAATGCCATCCACAGAGGCGGCGCCAACAGGCAAGCGGCAACTGCAATAGCAGTCAATGCAGCAATAAAAACCGCTCCAGCTGCACAATCTTTAGCAATTTTAGCGAGTTCATGAAAGCTTTGCTTGACGGTGAGATCGACAACTGCTTCAAGGGCAGTGTTAATCAGCTCTAGCGCCATTACCGCACCACAGGTCAGCGCCAAAACCGCAACATCGGCTCGAGGCAGCCTGAGCAAGATCCCCGTAGTGATGACAACAAGGGTTACCAGCACGTGAATGCGAAAATTGCGCTGGGTTCGCAGAGCGTAATAAATGCCTTGCCAAGCGTAGAGAAAGCTAGATGCCAAGTTGTGGGCGACTCGGAATGCCTGAGGCCGTTCTGGCGACTCGGTAGCCTCGGAAGTTGGCATTTCTACGGGAGACGAGTCAGGAACGGAGGAAGGAGTGGGCATATGGTAAGTAGTCGATGCGTTAGATAGCGGAGAATATTTAGCGATCGCGCTCAAATCCAATCACTGTTAAATAATTCCGCAGCACCAGCATAATGCAGATGTACGTTGGCTGACCGATATTTATGACAATTCCAGTGCCAATTGACAGCTTAACGTGACTGTTTAGCCTTTCACGGCTACTTTCAAAGCGCCAGTTAAAAATAGATTGATTCGGGAAGCGTAATGCCAACTGCCGCCAGCAGCGATCGCTGCTGTGCCCACATCTTTTGCAGGTGTGCTTCGTCGGGATGCTCCCAACCCAATAAGTGCAGAAGGCCATGGGCAATTAGCCAAGCCAACTCCTCTTTGAGAGAGTGGCCATGGGCCGCACATTGTCGCTGTGCTGTATCCACCGAAACCACTATATCGCCCAGATTGAAGGGAATAATTGCCAGTATTTCTGTCTGCAGTGGAAGATCGTCTAGGCCTGCAAAGGAAAGCACATCGGTAGGTTTATCTTGCTGACGATAGGTGCGATTAAGCCCAGCAATGTTGGCATCAGTCGTGAACTGTAAGCTGAGCTCGTAATCGTTGATGGGCGATAGCGTCGGGGCCAACTGCTGCAGCCAAGTCTGTAGCCAGGTCTGCCAAAGGCCCGGTGGTGCAATTGCCATGATGGGCGCCAAGGCATCCCCAAAAACCTCCACTTCGACAGTCAACAATTTTGTCACCATCGCTAGCGCGTTAAGTAAGAGAGTCCAATCAAAACGCTTAACAGAGCAGTCACCGTCAACGTGAAGTGAAACAGCGACTTACCGCCTTTACGCACCATATTCCGCATGGCAAGTTTGACATAGCTAGGCTTAGCGTCTTCAAGGCTTGCTGATGTAGCGGATTCATCTTGACAGCCTTCAGGACCAGGAGTTTTAGTGAGTGTGTGATCAGCCATATCGTTAGTTGCAACCTCTAGAGGCGCGATCGAGTTTTTTCACAATAACAAGGGAATCGCCAGTTGAAAAAACGAGGAGAGAAAATTTTTATGATGATTTTTAAATAGCGCCCCATCCAGCCACGGAGCGTCACATCTGTATCTTGGCCGCTATCCCTTAATTATCCATAGCTGAAGCAACTGTGCCGGCTAGCAGCGGCATAATTTCGCTACAGACTTCATAAAAGCCGGTCTTGGGCGGCTCAGCAAAGAGGTGAGAGATTTTACTTAGGGTCTCATCATAGATTTTGCTGTGATGCTCGTCCATGTCGCCAGGGTTGTCCCAAAGGATAATGGCGATGCCGCGATCGCTGCCTGGTTCTTGCAATAAATAAGCCCCATCAAAGCCATCGGCATAAGTCGAAACGGCTTTTTCATAAAGCTGGCGAGCTTCGGCAAAGCAGCCGGGCTTAAATTCTCCAATGGCAACGTAAGCATATTTATGTTTGAGACAGTCTAAAAAGTCAGTCATGTAAATGGCTTCCTTGAGGCGACAGACAGTGAGCAACTAGCCGAAGTTACTATGATGACAGCAGCGCTAACTACTGCGTTGATTGCCAGTACAGTACCAAACTTCGTTTACCGGTTTCCTTCCAGCAAAGATTATTTATCTAAGACGCAGCTTCAGCGAAGGTCAAAAACCTGTATGAAATAAGCACTGCCACATCCGCCTTAATTTCATGGGCTAAGGGCCGAAACCTTTGCTATCAAAAATCAGAAGCCTAAAAAAATGGCAGCTTCTCAGCCATAGCGATTGCGGTCATTAATTAATCTGGACTAACAAATCTAAGTGATCAAGACTATTTTAGAGCAGTCTTGATCACCAAAAAGAGCATTATATCTTTACAGGTAATGCCAAAGTTTATTGCTCAGAAAACGATTTCAAATAAGCAAGATTATTAAATATAATTGAAAAGATTTAAACGAATTTACGAGTAGATTGCCTAACAAAATAATTGCAAAAGCTTTCAGGAATAATTCATTTGAGTTGTTTTCAAATAGAAAACTGAAAGCAAATCTCCTTGGATTATGTTGTCTTCGTGCTATGGCTCTAAATCCCTCTCCTAACGTTGGAAGATAGACCTTTAGCCTCTTGCTCTCCTTTCCGCAGCTTTGGGAGAAAGAGTTGAGGAAAAAAGAGCTCTGCTCTTCCCGTAGGGTAGGCCTGCCATGGGAACAGCAAATCCAACCTGTATTCATTTCCTCTCAATATCGCAGCTTCTTTAAAGCTGGCGGCTTGTGATAAAGACGGGGCGGAACTCATGTCTCTATCAATAATCAATAAAGACAGTGGTATTCTTCTGGCTGAAACATTTTTTGGCTCATAAAGTCAGATCGAATCAGGATGATAAATGTAAAAAATCCGCGTTCAGCTTCCATAAGATGATGAATTTTTTGCAAAGAGTTGGTGTTAATGTACCATCCAGTTTTTCAAACGACGACACTGTATATGAATACAGCATCAGGTGTTGTGGCATTTTCTGGTAGGTGAAGTTTGCTGGTCCGGCTGAAAACTATTGATTCAGATTGTTTTTGCCCTTTGCCAATGTTCAGGATGCCGTCAATAAAGTTGTCTAGCCAGTTATCTATCGAGTCTTGACAGGAAGCCACTAATAGCTGAATAAACTGTCGGTTCAGCATTATTACTCTATTCGCTAAGCCGAAGAAACTGCTAGAGCAGTAATGGTTTCAGACCGAATCAGCAGTCATCAGCTAAAGCTTTTTAATTAGTGACTGACACGTGTAGGTATTGCTAAAGGCATTAGGGGTGTAGCAAAATGTCCCTGCAAATTTTGGGTAGTCGATACAGTATTATTCAACATCTCAGCGGTGGCGGCTTTGGCCAAACATTTCTGGCCATTGATTTACATTTGCCTGGGCATCCCTGCTGTGTAGTCAAGCGCCTGCAGCCACGCGATGCAGACGGCCTTTCACTCGACTCTGCGCGGCGACTTTTTAACAGTGAGGCCGAGGCCCTGTATGTTTTAGGCACCCATGACCAAATTCCACGACTGCTGGCGCACTTCGAGGAAGATAAGCATTTTTATTTGGCACAGGAGTTCATTGAGGGAACGCTACTTTCTGAAGAAATTCAGCCTGGAGTGCAGCTTACAGAAGCGCAAACCGTGGAAATTATCGAAGATATTTTGACAACACTCTGCACGGTCCATGAACATAAAGTTATTCACCGCGATCTGAAACCGTCCAACTTGATTCGGCGAAAACGCGATCGCAAAATTGTGCTTATAGATTTTGGCGCCGTCAAACAAATCAGCGCCCAGCCTGAGGCCGCCCAAGTGCCGAACAGTATGACGGTGGCAATTGGCTCTCTAGGCTATATGCCTAATGAACAGCTAGCTGGTCAACCTTGTCTAAGCAGCGACGTTTACGCGGTAGGTATTCTGGCGCTACAGGCCCTGACCGGACTTGCGCCCAAACAGATTCCCAAAGATCCTCGCACCAGCGAACTGATGTGGCATGATTTAACCGCCATCAGTCCCGCCCTGGCTGACGTGTTAGACACAATGGTGCGCTACGACTATCGGCAGCGCTATGCCGATGCCAAGGTCGCCCTGGAAGCTTTGCAAGAGACCAAAACTCAGCCGCAGACGCCTCCTTTGGTTGCTATTCCTCAAGCGTTAGCGGCCCACGTGGCCTGGCTAGAGCGGGCCGATGAACTGTTTGAGCAGAACCGCTTTCACGAAGCTATCCGCTGTTATAAAAAAGCTGTGCAAGTGCAGCCCCAGGCAACCACCGCCTGGCTCAAGCTCGGCATAGCACTTGAAAATACCGAGCAATATCTAGCCGCAGCCGCAGCCTATGAGACCGTTGCTGAACATCAGCCCCAGGATTATTTGGCGTGGCTCAAGCTGGGAAAGGTACAGGAATATTTAGGCCAGCCTACTGCTGCCATGACTGCATATGACCAGGTACTCGACCTGCAGCCAAAGAATTACTGGGTCTGGGCTGATCGCGGTCAAATTTTAGAGCAGCTTGGTCGCGTCGAGGAAGCGCTCTCAGCATATGAGCGAGCAATTGAACTGAAGCCTGATTTTCAACTGGCGCAAGACCGCCGGCGGCAGCTGCTGATCTCCCTGAAGCGAGTTGATGAACTATATGTTCTGCGGCACTATAAAGACGCCATTGCGGCGTGTGATCAAGCGCTTAAAGAGAATCCTGAAGACGCAACCATATGGCTAATGCGAGGAATGGCCCTCGAAAATCAGCGACAACTGGCAGAGGCCGCGATCGCTTTTAATACGGTGATTCGCCTCCAGCCAAACGATCATGTCGCCTGGTTTCGTCTAGCCGTAGTCCTTGAAGACCTGGGACATGCCAAACGCGCGGCTAAAGCCTATGGTAATGTCACTCGCCTGCAGCCGCAGAATCATCGGGCTTGGTATCAGCGAGGCTGCATTTTAGAAAAGTTGGGGCAGGCCCGCGATGCGATCGCCGCTTATCAAAAGGCCACTCGCCTGCAGCCTGACTTCAAGCAAGCTCAAGCTGCTTATCTGCGACTTATCGCTTGAGGCGCATCATCGACCGATACTAGAAGCCTTATAGAATATGCATTTTCAGCACAGCCCAATCTCCTTAGTGAAACGCTGAAAACCCCCTATCAAAAATATGGCAAGTTAAATGATGACGGCTTGATCGCAACTGCAGTCCAATCGTTTTGGCTATGGCCCTTGATTCCTCAAGTGATGATTGCGCCATCACCACTTTGTGAAGAGTGTTGGTCGTTGCCGGGGGCTGGACGTCTGTCCGGATTGCCTGCTGTTGGTCCGGATGAAACTGGCCACGGCTAACCGCATGACAAATATTTTCTTGACCGCTTCAGATAATTCTTCGCCTCGCTTATGGTGGAGCTGAAATGGTCTCTAAAGGCCCTCGATCCACTGACTGTTAGTTCGGGTAAACAGCACTTTTACGGATGTTTTCTAAGATCGCCGATATAATTTCCTCAACCTCTGGGCACTCTTAACCAGAACGATCAACGCTTGAATGGCTGATGGTTGTCAGCTGTGCCTCGCGATCGAGCATCACGTAGATTTCATGAACACCCCAACCCGACTTTTTTGGAGGCTCCCATGAAGGCGATCATGGTAGTGGGCACGACATCCCATGCAGGCAAATCTTTAATCGCAACCGCCCTCTGCCGGATTCTGAGCCGCCGAGGCCGGCGAGTTGCGCCTTTCAAAGGGCAAAACATGGCGCTCAACGCCTATGTCACCAATGCTGGTGCCGAAATTGGCTATGCGCAGGCCGTGCAGGCGTGGGCGGCCCAAGTGGCCCCCCATGCCGAAATGAATCCCATTCTGCTGAAACCGCAAGGTGACATGACGTCACAAGTGGTGCTGCGGGGCCGGGCGGTGGGTCGGATTACGGCCAAAGATTATTACGAAAAGTTTTTTGACACGGGATGGCAGGCCGTTCAGGAAAGTTTGGCGCGGCTAGAGCAAGAGTTTGACTTTCTAGTTTGCGAAGGAGCTGGCAGTCCTGCGGAAATTAATCTCAAGCACCGCGATTTAACCAATATGCGGGTGGCCAAACACCTTAACGCGCCGACAGTCTTGGTTGCTGACATCGAACGGGGCGGCGTCTTTGCTCACATTGTGGGAACGTTAGAGCTGCTTGACCCAGATGAGCGGGCTTTGGTCAAAGGCATCATTATTAATAAGTTTCGCGGACAGCGAGAGATCCTGCAGCCGGGCATTGATTGGCTACGGGAGCGCATGGGCATTCCGGTGATCGGAGTTGTGCCAATGCTCAATCAAGCCTTTCCCGCCGAAGATTCGCTGTCGCTTTTGGAGCGATCGCCCAAAAACTCCAATGCGGCTCTCACCATTGCGGTGATTAGGCTGCCGCATATTTCCAACTTTACTGATTTTGATCCGCTGGAGTCTGAAGAATCAGTTCACGTTCGATACGTGAGTCCTGGCGAAGATTTAGGCTATCCGGACGCGGTTATTTTGCCCGGCACTAAAACTACCATCGCCGATATGGTGGCGTTACAGCGATCAGGCATGGCGGCAGCAATTCAGAGTTATGTGCACGCTGGCGGCACGGTGCTCGGCATTTGCGGTGGCTTTCAAATGATGGGCGAATATTTGGCTGACCCCGAAGGAATTGAGGGCCCCGACGGTCGCTACAAAGGACTACAGCTGATACCCATTCGAACTGTCATCACGACCCGTAAAATTGCTCGTCAACGCGACACCAGTTCCCAATATCCGCAGGCTGGCCTGCCGATCGCTGGCTATGAGCTGCATCAGGGGCGCACTCAGCTGGTTTCGCCGGAGGAGGCAACCAGCAGTGAGTTCAAATTTGATTTTCTGTTTGAAGATAAATCGCTTGGCGTTGTGGATGCTCGACAGGCTCTGTGGGGCACTTATTTACACGGTCTGTTTGACAATGGTCCTTGGCGGCGCACTTGGCTCAACTGTCTGCGACAGCAGCGGGGGCTCAACTCATTGCCAACTGGCGTGGCCAACTTTAGAGAACAACGAGAGCTGATGCTCAATGGCCTGGCCAATGCGGTTGAAAACCATCTGGATTTGGCTCCGCTGTTGAAGTCATAGACGATCGCTAAAAAACCGGCAACGATAATCGAACCACTTACGCCTGAAAGACCATTCGGATCTCTTTCGGAGCTCTTGAGCATTTGACCGTAGATTTTTGGCGTGGCCATCGTGGTTTATGAGAAGAGAGAACTCGACAGCTAGAGGCTGAAACTCTGGCTATCAAAGTGTTCAAAGTCAAAATGTCAATTTTGTGGACGAGGACGATAGATTTATGGGCTCTAGGTCGCTTGGCAATTGCATTCGTCAATCCAAAACCGCCACTCTAAAATTCAGAATCGGTATAGGCGACTTGATTTTGTTTACCAAAGCCTCTAATTTCTAGCAGGGTTAATGCCAAATACTCCGCGATCGCAGCTTGGCTGGCTGGTCAACGGAAAGCCCTCTCTATTTACTAATTAATCGATTTTTTTAGCGCCAGTATCTTGCTCCTGTAGGGGAAGCTTGCACCATAGACACAAAACTGAGATACACTTCATCTGGCCCTGCAGAGATCTCCTCTAAAGTTACTTTTAGGGCAATTTGCAGTGCCGTTGTAAACTAGGGTGTCTGGTCAGCAACTTATCCCGCTGTAAAATGTCCTGTTTAGGCGCTTGACTCTGTCCATCTGCTGTAAACCCTCGGCGATCATGTCTGTTCATCGCTGCTTAAAAATGTCACTCGTTAGCTAATCTCATCACCGTAGCAGTTGGAGTCTGGCGGTCTCAAGTGAATATTTAATCGCCTTCAACACTTCAAGCAGTTTTATAAAAAATGCACATTTTTACTTTATTCAGTGTCATATTTTTTCCCTTAGCGAGTACTCTAATGGTTGCAGCTAATTCGAGATTTTCTTTTAATCACAGTTTATTTGAGAGGGGATTGTAGGCAGGTTTGCTAATGGGTGGGCGCAATAAAATGCCAGTAATTTTGTTGGTAAAGGGTATGTTCCATTCGATTCTTTGGATAGGTTTTTATGTCTTCTGATCTCCCATTTACTTTAGATCAGCTGCGTATTCTGAAGGCGATCGCCACTGAAGGCAGTTTTAAGCGGGCTGCCGACAGCCTTTATGTTTCGCAGCCAGCTGTTAGCCTCCAAGTGCAAAATCTAGAGCGTCAGCTCAGTGTGCCGCTGTTTGACCGAGGCGGGCGACGGGCGCAGTTGACCGAAGCCGGGCATTTGCTCCTGAAATATGGCGATCGCATTTTAAGTCTGTGTCAGGAAACCTGCCGCGCGATTGAAGACTTACAAAATTTGCAGGGTGGCACACTGATTGTCGGTGCGAGCCAAACAACCGGCACTTATTTATTACCCCGCATGATTGGTTTATTCCGACAGCGCTATCCCGAAGTGGCTGTCCAGCTACACGTGCACTCAACTCGGCGCACCTCTTGGGGGGTGGCCAATGGCCAAGTTGACTTAGCCATCATTGGCGGTGAAGTCCCAGCCGAACTGCAAGAATCCCTCGAAATTATTCCTTATGCCGAAGACGAGCTGGCCTTAATTATGCCGGTTTATCATCCCTTGGCCAATGTGGAAATTATTCGTCGCGAAGATCTTTATCAGCTCAAGTTCATCGCCCTCGATTCGCAATCTACGATTCGCAAAGTCGTTGACCAAGTATTAACTCGCTGCGGCATTGATACTGGTAATTTGAATATCGAGATGGAGCTAAATTCCATCGAAGCCATTAAAAACGCAGTGCAGGCCGGATTAGGAGTAGCGTTTGTTTCGATTTCGGCGATTGAAAAAGAGCTGCAAATGGGCATGCTGCACCGGGGACGCATCGAAACCGTTGTGGTTAATCGCACCTTGTCAGTCATTGTCAACCCCAACCGCTATCGCTCAAAAGCAGCAGAGGCCTTCACGGAAGAAATTTTGCCGCAGTTTACCAATCGCTCATTGGAGCTGCTGCACGGCAATAACGAGCAGAACGGTCAGGTGCCTACCTTATCGTCTTTGTCTGAAATCAGTAAAAAAGCTGCGGGAGAGTAGCTGTAGAGTCTGTAAGGTAAGAGAGATTGGAACAGGTTTTGGGATGTTCTAATTCGGGGCTCTTTCAGAATCTAGAAGAAATCGTAAACTGCTTGGCGAACAGCCTATTTGGTTGCCCTTGGAGCAGGATACTTTTTTTAGATGAGATAGTCTTAAAATCACAGGCAGTGGATTGTTAAAGCCTGCCCATCTAAGGAACTGAAATTTTTGTAGCAGTTGCTAGTGAGCCTGAAAAGCTTGTCCTTGGCAAGACGACAACCCCCTATGTTGGCGCGGTTTAGCGTAATTCTGTCCCTATGGAGATTGTTTGTACTCGTCCAAGCTGCCCACGACCGGCTAACCAGTTTGCCGATCTGGAGAACCGCGGCACGCTGACCACCGTGCAGCAAAAGTTCTGCACTGCCTGCGGCATGCCGCTGATTCTAAGCGGACGTTATCTGCCCGAAAAACTCCTGGGGCAAGGGGGATTTGGCGCGGCATATCTGGCTCGCGATCGCTACACTCCAGCTCTGCGCTCCTGTGTGGTCAAACTGTTTCAGCCCTCTGGTGACTTGAGCCCCGATCAAATGCAGTTGGCCCAAACGTTATTTCAGCGAGAGGCGGCTGTCCTGGAAGAGATCGGCAATAAACACCCCCAAATTCCTGATTTATACGCCTTTTTTCCGCTGATGGTGCCCAGTCTTAAACCGGGCAAGCAGGAAGAATATTTTTATTTAGTTCAAGAGTTTATTGACGGTGAAGATCTGGAGCAAACCCTGGAGCGGCGGGGACCATTAGCCGCCTCTGAGATCATCGAAATTCTGGTGTCGATGCTTAAAGTCCTGGATTTCGTCCATGAAAACGGTACGATTCACCGCGATATCAAGCCGTCAAACATCATGCGGCATCGCGATGGCACGCTGTATCTGCTGGACTTTGGTGCAGTGAAGCAAGTGACGACTGGTCAAGGCCAGGCCAGCAGCAAATCTACGGGTATTTATTCCATTGGGTTTGCTCCACCGGAGCAGATGGCCGGCGGCGAAGTATATCCCTCCACCGATTTGTATGCCCTAGCGGTGACGTGCATTACTTTGCTGACGGGCAAAGCCGTGGGAGAACTCTACGATTCTTACAACAATAGTTGGGCTTGGCGTTCCCATGTATCCATTAGTTCAGCGATCGCTGACGTCCTTGACCGCATGCTGCAGCCTTCCCCCAACCGCCGCTATGAATCGGCGAAAGACGTGCTCGCAGCTTTGCGGCAAGCGGCCACTGCCGGTACGAGTCCCCCAACTGCTTCACCGACGACTGCTTCTAGTGCCACCGCTGCCACCCCAACCACGACGATGCAGACGCCACCGCCGCCTTTGCCCGTGACCCCCACGACCTCACAACCGGCGCCCCAACCGTTGGGCATTGTGCCACCGCCTACGGTACCCAAGCCAGTCAAAGCGGCTTCGCAAAAACCAGCGCGTCCGTCGGCGAGGCAAAAAAAAGCAGCACCGGCAACCGGCTTATCATCTTTTTCGCTGCTGGAATTTTTGGGTGGAGCAGCTTTTACCGGTGTCGAAGCGGGCTTACTGGCGATCGCACTGGTGAGCTTATTTGGCACCACCCTGCTGGGCAGCGGCGCTTGGCTGTTGCTACTTGCCGGACTGATTCTACTCCAGGCCAAGCGCGTCATCGAAAGATTTGACCTAGTCATTATTGCTGCTATAACTTTGGCCGTCGTATTGCTTTTTCCACCGCTACAAACCATTTTGATTGCAACTGCGGCTCCTCGCCTCACCGCGATCGTGCTGGCCATGATGGCCGGGCTAGCAGCGATCGCCATTGGGACTCTCTTTCGCCTGATTTATCGTCTACTGTCTGCCTTGATGTAACCGCTACACCACTGACGGCAGAGAATTGCTGTTGCCTATGCAGTTTTTCTCAGTAGTTGGCTGCAAAGTAAGTCTGCAGCCAAGCGTCAATATCGGTCAGCACCCCCTCGGGAATTTCCCAAGGAAACAGATGAGCCGTCTTGGGGTAGGTTTTCAACGTATTGGGATGAAGCTGTTGTGCGGTTTCTTGGCTGGCAGCAGCGGTGATATGACGATCGCTGTCGCCACACAAAACCAGGCTAGGCACCGTAATGCTCGATAAATTTGGCAGGCGATTATAACCCTGACGCAGCGCTTGATTCAGCGCTTTTTGAGCGGGACTCGACGTTTGCAAAAACGCTGGAAATGCTTCATCAGCTAGCCGCCGATAGGCTTGGGGCGTATGTCGCTGAATCAAATAGCGGTAAAGCGATCGCCGCCCGAAAGTATCAATGTTCCATTGCCAACCGGGAGCAGCCTTATTGATCAGAGAGGCGATCGCGGTCAACAGGTTGTCCTGCCAGGTAATGGGCGGGTGATTGCCAATAGGCCGAGCAGCAGTCGCTAGCAGTATCAGGCCGGTCACGCGCTGGGGCTGCTGTAGGGCCAATTCCATCGCTAAGATGCCGCCCAAAGACCAGCCCAGCACGATGCAGTGCTCAAGATTCCAGCGATCCAACAGCTCAATTAAATCGCCCAAATGGTCAGTCATGGCAAAAGCTGTCGCCGTACGGCTGTGACCATAGCCCCTCAAATCGGGCGCAATTGTGGTGAATCGCTGGGACAGATGTTCCGTAAAAACATTCATGCAGTTGCTGCTGCCGGGATGTCCATGCAGACATAGAATCGGATATCCCTGCCCCTGCTTTTCGACATGTAGCTGCATGGCGATCGCTCGTTGCCCCAGCTAGAATTCATCGCTCAAATCGATGTTTAAATCCAAAAACCGTGACAGCTTACTGACTTGTCACGGCTTTTGGTGATTCTGTGCGGCAATCAGCCGCCACAGTCCCTTATGCCTGCCTCTCAAAAAAGCATCTAGGACTGCTTTTCAAAATCTAGCGAAGCGGAATTAATACAGTAGCGCTGACCGGTGGGGGCCGGACCGTCTGCGAAGACATGGCCTAAATGTGCATCACAGGCGGCACACAGCACCTCAGTACGCACCATAAAGAAGCTGCGGTCAGTTTCGGTGGCCACATTTTCTTTCTTAGCGGGAGCCCAAAAGCTAGGCCAGCCGGTGCCCGAGTCGAACTTTTCGTCTGAGTGGAAAAGCTCTACATCGCAGCAAATGCACTTGTAAACGCCAGACTCTTTATTGTCGTGATAAGCCCCAGTGAATGCCCGCTCTGTGCCCTTTTCGCGAGTGACATGGTATTGCTCAGGCGTCAGTTGCTCTTTCCACTCCTGCTTCGACTTTTTAATTTTTTCAACCATGGTGATGTTTGTAAATGTCTAAAGTATTAGTGATGCCATCAGCCAATTAAGCTGACGGTGCTTTGATATACCGTTTTATCGTAACGTAATCAGCTTAGTCATTCAGCGGGACGTAGATTCGGTTGTCCAACTGCTGTAGCAGTTGAAAATCTGCCGCAGCAGAGTCATCCAAGACTGCCAATCAGCAACCAAATTCCAGCGATTGCCACCAATACCCCCAGCGCCGCCCGTAAAGTGATGCGCTCTCCCAGACTGGCGGCGATAGGTAAGACAAACAGTGGGCTGGTTGCCAGCAGCGCTTGAGCAATGCCCGCCGGCGTGAATTTGAAGGCAATTTGCTGCAGCCAGATGCCTAGATAAGTGCCCAGCAGCGCCGCCAGCGCCAGCATCGGCAACAGTCGGAGCGATCGCAGTGGCCGCAACTGCTGGCCGACTTGCCCTCGACTGCCCACCAGGACGACCAGGATTAGCCCCCCCGCGACGATGCGCAATAGTCCGCTCCACAAAGGATCAACGTCGGCATTGGCTAGCGCCCCGCGCGACATGACGGCGCCACTGGCTTGTCCTAATTGGGCCAGCAGGCCCCAAACCACTCCTGCTCGTACATTACGGTGGCTCTGCTCGGTAGCCGGTACACGTTCGGAAATCACCCAAGCCACGCCACTAACGGTCAGTAGAATACCGCTCCAGGCGATCGCACTGAGCCGCTCTTGCAAAAATATTAGGGCGATGAGAGCTGTTAAAGGCGGGGCTAATGACTCCATCAGCAGAGCTCGCCGCGCGCCAAGATGATTAATCGACTTGAAATAGGCGGTGTCGCCCAAGCCAATGCCGACGACTCCGCTCAACAGCAGCCAAAAAACTGCATTCGCCGGCAGTTGGGGGGCTAAATTTTGTCGAACTATTAACGTTATGGCGATAAAGGCGATCGCGATGCTGCCTTTCGCTAAGTTCAAGATCAGGGGGGTAAGAGACTTGCCCAAACGCCCAAATATAACCGTCGACAGCGCCCATAAAAACGCCGCCGTCAACGCCGCAATCTCTCCTCCCAGCATGAATTTTGCCGTCTCTCCACCCTGCTGCCGTCATCTTGACATACTTGGCGAATCAGACGTTTGGCGTACCGCCTCCTCCGATTGCTTAACTAAGCCCTTCAAAGCCGTGGCGACTTAATCGGTAATCGCAAAGTAAAGGTCGTCCCTTTACCAAAGGTCGATATGCAATCAATTGTCCCTTGGTGCTTTTCCACGACAATTTGATGGCTGATAGCCAGCCCTAATCCAGTGCCTTTGCCAGACGGTTTTGTTGTGAAAAATGGGTCAAACATGCGATCGCGCACTTGTTGCGGCATCCCGGGACCGTTATCAGTAATTGCCACTTCAATGTGGTTATCAAGTGTAGTTGCCGTATAAATTCGAATTTCTGGCGCGGGGTCAATCTGAACGCCGGCTTTCAAATCCTTCTGATGAATTTCAAGCAGGGCGTCGGCAGCATTCACAATAATATTTAGAAATACCTGGTTAAGTTGGCTGGGAAAGCACTCTATTGAAGTATCAGCATTAAAGTCTTTAACGATTTGAATTTGTTTTAACTTAGAGCCAAGAATTAATAGCGTACTTTCAATACCGAGGTGGACATCAACACACTTTCGGTCTGCTTCATCCAATCGCGAAAAATTTCTAAGCGATCGTACAATGTCCCGAATTCTTACAGTTCCTACCCGCAGTGAACTCAAAAGCTTGAGAAAATCTGCAGTCACAAAATCAATATCCAGTTCCTCAAGCTTCGTTTGAATTTGGACGCTGGGCTCAGGATATGCTTCTCGATAAAGGTGAATCACATCTAATAGATCTTGGGCATAATTTTGAGCCGGTTCAATATTACCGTAGATAAAATTAACGGGATTATTCATTTCATGGGCAATTCCAGCGACGAGTTGACCCAGACTCTTCATTTTTTCATCCTGAATCAGCTTCGACTGAGTCTGCTGAAGGGCTTCAAAAGTTGCCTTTAAGGTAGCCGTACGTTTGGCAACTTGCTCTTCCAAAGTCTGCTCCGCTTCGTATCGCTTTAATAAGTTAATGTAGGCGGCAGAATGATAGCGGATGCGGGCAACCAGTTCTACCGGGTCAGGGGTTTTTACCAGATAATCATTAGCTCCATGGGCAAAGGATTCGGCTTTGACTGAGGGCTCCTCTTTTGCTGATAAAACAATAATAGGAACGTCATGAGTGGCTGGATTTTTCCGAAAGAACTCAACTAGCACTAACCCATCAGCACCAGGCATAACCAGGTCTTGCAGAATGACGGTTGGTTTGACAGCAATCGCCGTCTGAATGGCCTTTTGGGCTTCGCGGCAATGATGAAACTGAATATCGGATTCAGGCATTAATAGTTGATGAATTGTCTCAGCAACGACTAATTGATCATCAACTAGCAAAACTCGAATCGCTGGCCCCCCAGTTTTTAGGCTATTTAAAGACTCAATTGCACAATGAATATGGTCTTTTTTAATCGTGTATATTTCTTGCTGAATTGAGTCTTTAATCGGGTCAGGCTGCATTGGCGATTGCATTAATTCAGGCTCCACTCAACTTAAGATAAATATGCGAGGGTGTAATTTTTATTTTGACATTAAGTTAGCTTATGAGGAGCAAAAGATGATAAACAAAGGGCTTATATTGCTTATGGATAAAATTCGGTAATTTATGGCGATTGACTTCTGAACCTTATGGCTTTTCGCTAAGCTCTTTTGTATTGCTATGCAATCATCATGAGTTTTCCCTGATCGCTGCTGAAAACTATGAATTACTAAAAAGATATTATTGTCTTGGAACTGCTTTAGCTTTAAATTACCAGTGTGACTTCTCCTTAAGGTGTAAAACGCTAGATGGGGCGCTGCAGATAAAAAAAGATCTGCGCAAAAATTGACGCCAGCGATCGCTCAATCTCGTCGCTTGAAATTCGTGATGCGGAACTGTCGTCGCTCCCATCTTTGAATTCTTGAATCATTTCCTGCTGATACAGTCACAACTGATCAACGTAGGGATTTTGAGACACATGGGTGCAGTTAGTGATGGGAAGGGCGTCATTGTGGTTGAGCGTTTTCGTAACGGTTTCGGCAATTAGCCCAAACGGCGGCGTGGGAGCAGGCGTGGCATTGGCCGCAATAATTCGGGCGCTAACCGTCGATCCGTGCCTGGCTCTCTGCAGTAATTGACAAAAGCTAATCACCGGAATTAACCGGTTTTGATGATTTATCAACGCTGCCAGCTTTAAAGAGCAACATCAGGATAATTTGGGCCGAATTTTGAACTTTATGTAAAGCAGAGTTCCCAGACCGGCATGGATAATCACCTCGAAAGTGCGCCTCGAGCCCTGCCTAAATGCAGGCTCAATACCAATTTCGCAAAATACAGGGCTCCAGGTCCGCAAGCTTTGAACAGCTCAGCACCCGTGTCTGCTAGGCCAAAATCGCCAATTCAAAATCCCTAAATGGCATCAGACAGTCGCCTAGATTTTTTCTAATTACCCAATATTCCTTGTCTCCACGCGATCGCTTAGTCGACCCCCTTCATCGTCGACCATAAAAAGACACTTCAATATCGGCATACCAACCAGGTCCCATATTCTCGTAGAGAAATACCCGTTCGACTTGATAATACACACCATCGTGAAACAAGCAGTCTCCAACTCGCGGAATGATGGGATAAGTGGCAAACCAAAGTGCATCTTTAACGGGAGCTTTGGGATTGGTATTGCGAGCCGCCAGATAAAAAATTTGCACCTTGTAAATGCCACCAGCAATTGATCCCGCCGCTGGCGGCAGAGCTGGCATGGTCTTTGTCGGTTTCTTGTTCCGTTTGGCGCGAGGTTTGCGTTTGGGCTTATCCGCGCTATCTAGCTGGTCTTTGGCTTGTTCGTCTTCCACGGTGGTTTTGAAGGATAGGGGCGATCGCTTGTCGCAATCATAAAAAATCCTGTCCGCATTGCAACCGGTTCATTTGCTCCAGCGTAGAGCTAATACACCACATTTTGTGTACAAATACAAACTCAGGCACCTATTTAGCGTTTTGGTGCTAATCTCTATGCACTTGGTTCCAGACTCAAATCTTGCAAGGTGATGCTGGCAGCAAGTGTTCGATATTTTTTCCATCTGGCTGCATAGAGGTCTTTAGGTAAGACCCTCATAGCGCTCACAGCTTGAAAGCCTGCTGAAGGTTCTGACGAGCGATCGCAGAATGCCCTTTGGCACAGCTGGCTGTGGGCAAGAATTTGACCACCGTTCAACCAATGATTGGCCGATTTATCGCCGTAGGCTGATTCTATCGACGATGTCAGCAATCCGTTATGGGACTGCTTCCGCTGCTCTGTTTCAGCCTCTTGGCAGTCCTTTCATCGTTCGCTTTATTCACACATCTGGTAAAAACTATGACCTATCAAACTCAGTTACGTCCTTGGTGCATCGTGCGTCAACTGCCTGAGCAAAAGCATACGGTAGTTAACCGCTATCGTCGCTATCAAGATGCTGATGCCCTTGTGAAGTTACTGCGCCGCCAGAAACCAAATTCCAAATTCTTGGTCATGTTTGAGCCGCCTGAAGCGATCGCTTCAGAACCTGCCCACTAAACAATGGCACCGCAAACTCAACGAGGCCGACAAAATGGCTGTCTTTATCGCATGCGCTGCAGGCTAGTAATCACGCCGGCACCAATGGTGAGCAGCAAAAGCAGCCAAATCAGCAACCCGGGCAAAAACGACAAAATTGTCAGGCCTCGTAACACCCACACCAACAGGGTTAAAACTAGCAGCGCTAGAAAAATTTGACTGGCCAGCGAAAGACGTCTCATACAGCAGTCTAGTAGCCTCTCATCGAGCTGAACGAAGTCCGCCTAAAATGCCTACGCCGAGAGACAGTAGCAGCATCGCCCAAACTACGTATTCAGGAATCTGCTTTACCCAGCCCAACCCTCTCAGTACTAAAATTACTGCGCCCAAAACCAACATGACGCCGACAATATTTAGGACGATCATGATGGCGATATTGTTCGAATTGCCGCTCATACTTAAATCCTATTGCCGCTAAATCACCAGGCGAAACTATTGTGCCACGGTGCGCCCATCGGTGGTCAGAATTCTGGGGTAACTTTCAAGCGAGTAACTTATCCAATTAAATGGAAACTAAGCAGCTATCGTTTAAGAAGGCTTGCCTACTTGATTGCGATCGCCTCAGCAATTCCTTTCCACAAAACTAGCTACTAGCGACGCCACTGATTGGCTCGAATATTTTGTTGCGCCAGCGTAGCGGTTTCGCGGATGCGTTTTGCTCGTGTTTCTGGCTTTTTGGCATTGGTGATTCATTCCAGGATGCCACGCTTAACTGACTTTGGAAACGCGGCAAAATTACTCTCTGCCTCTGTAAATTCCGTAAAAGCAGCGGCTAAGTCTGAAGGAATCACCAAATTTTCCACCGCATCTAAAGCTGACCAAGAACCATCTTCTTTGGCTGCAGCAATTTTGCTTAATCCGGCGGCTGATATTTGCTCTGCGGCCAGCAGCTTTGTAATGCGCTGTTTGTTGGCTTGTGACCAGCCACTGCCAGGCTGACGAGGGGCTAGCCAGAGCATGGTACGGTCGGAATCAAGCCGGCGTGGCAAACTATCAATCCAGCCAAAACAGAGTGCCTCTTCTACGATGTCGCCATAGGCAACATACTTATCGCCGCAGTGTTTCTTGAAAGTTACGACCCAGAGACCAGTTTGGCGCTGATGATTGGCCTTTAGCCACGCTCGCCATCCACTACGACTTTCCACGATCAACTGTTCAGCATTGGAATCTGGCATTGCAGTAGCTCGTCGCTACAGGGTTCATCAATTCACCAAATTAGACTACTTCAATAGGTAAGACTTGCGCAAAAAAGCGTTATGCTCCTCAAATGCGAAGAACAGTGCAGCCGATTTCCTCACATCTGAGAGCAGTGGCTAACGTCGGATGCAACTACATGAGTCCCATAGTCATTGAACCGGAAATTACCTGATAACTCTGAGCATAAAGCTTTTCACTTAGACCAATCATTTTCGCTGCTGTGTCCAGAAACGGCGCTCTAATGCTTCGTTGTGCTGCACCGATTGGCGCACCCAGTCGAGTCGTAAATCAAGTTTTTCGCGATCGCTTAAGGCCCAATCAAGAGTCGTAGTCCGCAACCGCTGCATTAGGGTGTAAAGACACATCGCTGCGCTGACCGAAACATTCAGACTTTCGACAAATCCCACCATCGGAATTTTGAGGTGCCAGTCAGCAGTGGCCAACGTTCGTTCCGACACGCCATAGCGTTCACTGCCAAAGATAATTGCCAGTTTTTGCTCCAGCGGCATCCTTTCTGGCGATCGCGCCTGACAGTGGGGACTGGTAGCGACAATTAGATAGCCCTGCGATCGCAACTTATCGCAACAACTCAACGTATTGTCTTGTCCTGCTTCACCGTGGTGATGCAAGGTCAACCACTTTGCCGCTCCAGAGGTGGCTCCCACTCGGGCTTTAAACGTGTTGAAATTTTCAACGATGTGAACATCCTGAATGCCCAGTCCTTCACAAGTCCGTAGCAGCGCACTGGCGTTGTGTGGATCGTGGAAATCCTCTGCCACTACGGTCAAATGGCGAGTTCTTTGGGGCAGTACGGCATCAATTTTGGCGCTGCGTTCAGGGGTTATAAAGCTTTCCAGATACACCATGAGGGCGATCGTATCCTCTACATTCATTAGTCTTGCACCGAAAATTTGGGGCCCCTTGCCAGCATCTGCCCGCCTTAGCGCTAGCGCCAGTATCTAGAGCCCGTATCTCAAAGCAGCATCTCACTGATTTAAGCTGTCAGGTTTTAGAGCCCGTCATCAATTAATGTCGGAAATAATGCCAGAAATCTGGCCGGATAAACTCCATTACGTTCGCTCTATTTTTTGGATTTAGAGGCTGAAACCCTTAACCAAATAACCATCAGGCGGCTGAGCTATGATCGCCCTTTAAGTCGGAAGCGGAAATTCTTCGTCAGTAAAGCACTGATTGATGAAGCGGTGACAGCCTCCACAGGCTAGCCAAGGTTGCGAAGTTACGACTCTGACCTCTTGAATTCCGATTTCAGGGAAGTCAGCGATGGCAGGCCCTAAATTTGCGGAACGAAAAGGGGCTCCTCGCCAGGGTTAATTAAGTATTGTTAGCTCACCAAAAGTCTGAACAAGCGCCTACTTAAAACATGTTTGCAGGGATATATTCTTGAGCCCACGGCTCGCGTAAAGTAGACGGGACTAATCAGTAACTTTTCCAGATTTTGAGCAACTCTAAAAGCTCTAAAAGTTAAGAAAAGTTAAGATCTTTCAACCTCTCTGACCGCCGTTAGATGGCGCGATAATTAGGCTTGAGCTATTCTAATAATACTCAAATACACATTTAGCCGAATTTATTTGGAGGCAATCGCTATCGTTAAACATAGAGTCACCCCTCGTCGTTCCCGCCCCGAACAACCCAATATCAATCACAACATCAGAGCTCCTCAAGTGTTGTTGATTGATCATGAAAATGAGAATCGAGGCGTTATTGATACTCGTGATGCGGTCAGTTTGGCTGAAGAAGTTGGTCTAGACTTGGTTGTTGTTTCCGATGGTCGAGACACTCCGGTGGCCAAAATCTTGGACTATGGTAAGCATCAATACCAGCAGAAGAAGCGGCAGAAGCAGAGCGCTAAACCGACACTCAAGGAGGTTAAGCTGCGGCCCAACGTCGATGATTCTGACTACGGCATCCGGATCAAGCGAGCGACTCAATGGTTAGATAAGGGTAATCAGGTAAAGTTTCAGATTCGGCTGCGGGGACGTGAGCACCAGCATCGCGATCGCGCTCATGAACTGCTAAACCGAATTGTGCAAGATTTGGACAAAGTCGCCAAGGTGCAAACCCTAGACATGCGATCGCTGATTGTGCAATTAGTACCCGAATCGTAGAGTCAACCCGATTTCTCAATTCGAATAATGGCTTTGTTCACAGCGGCATCATCCAGGATGGTGTCGCTGTGATTTTTTGAGGCGCTGTCATCAAAGCTGTAGTCAGCAGCAAATTCCAAGTCAAGAACGCAAAGCCACTGCGGCAATTATCCAAATCGGCAATTTTCGTCACAGTCTGTATTAACTCGACGCAATCGGATATATCAGCAAGGAAAACATTACGCTTTAGCGACAAAGATGAACAAACACTGCAAAGCTCTGCAGATAACTATGCCAATGCAGTAACCTGAATCCAGGGAAACCTAAAGTAAATGTTAAAAGATTTCGAGATATGAACCCCCATCTGCTACGCCAGCTGTGGTCTTTGATCGAAGGTTCTCACAGCGGTTGGATACTGAGTCTTGATGACAACAGTTTAGTGCATTGGCTAATTGACCAAGTTTCCAGCGATCGCCTGCTCGATTCAACGGAAACCGACTATCTCAGCGGCTACATCCGTAGTCGACTGCCACTTATTCGAGATATCGCTCAAAGCTGAGACGCGTCGGCAATTAATGCTAGAAACTTTGTGACGTAGGCCTTGTCCCGTTCACATCACCAAATTGGCTGAAGCCGCCTGTCTCTCCTCGCATTACGGGCTAGCGGCTGAACAATGGCGGTTCCCAGGGCACATAACCTAACTGATGCCAAAATCTTATCTTGAACAAGCATTATCACGTCTGTTGTTCTTTCATAGACAGGGGTCTGAAACCTGTTCGTTTAGGGCGTTAACTCTTCACCTGGTGACGACCTTTCAAGGAACGGCATTGAGTTGTAAAACCGCAACCAATAAACTTCTTAATGTTTGAGTATTCTGCTTCTGGTGGATGGGAAGATATCTCTAGCTCTCTAGCTTTGTACAGCTAACCACATTTGCATGCTAGCCAAAGCCAGAGGGCCTGCCGCCTTGCCCTAACCGGACTGGTGAGGCCATATCACTCATAAAAATTAATTGCCATTCTTGGGATATTTATGTCTCCAGTATCTTTCAGCGAGAAAGTCCGAGAACTCATTCAGCAGGCCCGTATTGTCAGCTTTGCTACCTGGCAAGAAGCTTACCCTACAGCGGTAATCCACCGCTTTCAGGCCGCGGATGATGAGCGACGCTATCTCACTAATATGGATTGTGAACAAATTCAAGCTTTAATGCCCGAAACGGCAAATTCCTTAGCGATCGCGCAGTCGCTGAAAGGCCAGGTAGTCTCGATTGTGAATGAGGCTCGGGGTGGCGTTCTGGAAAACTTTCCCGACATTACTCAACCCGGCGGTGGTTTGTATCCGGTAGAACGAGCCGATGCCTGTTGGCGAGACTTTTGGCACTTTTTGCGGTGCATTACCTATGGCATTGCCGCCCAGCGCACTGACTACACCAGTGCCGAGGGGCTGCGCGCTATGCGACTGCTCTATCAAGAGCTACAGGTACCCTTAGATGCTATGGTGGTGGGTCTGGAAGGCATCAAGCGCGCAAGTTTGAGCCGATTAGAGACGGCAACAGTCGCAGTGGAACCGTACTTTGACCATCTGATTGCGGAGCTACGACAGTTCAGCCAACCGCTCTAACGCTAGCGTGGCAGCATCAGCCACCTGCGAATTAGCATCCTGTCTGAGATAATTTAGAGCCGATTGGCTTTGTGGACTAGGCAAGTTGCCTAGAGCATCAGCAACGTGTTTGCGCATGATCCAATCTTCGGCAGCCACAAACTGCAGCACTTGTTCAACTTGGTCTACGGCGCCAATTTCGCCAATTGCCATAATGGCAGCTTCCTGCAGCAGAGACTGATCGCTGTTGAGCGCCTCTAGTAAAACCGCGATCGCTTTGGGGTCTTTTAAGTTGCCCAACGCCACCGCCGCACTGAACTGCACTAACCAATTGGTGTCTTCAAAAAAGGTATGACTGAGGGCGGCCAGTGCTTGGCGATCGCCAAGATAGCCCAGAGCGCCGGCTGCCATCGCCCGCACATTGTAATCAGGATCAGAGGACATTGCCTGCAGCAACAGCGGTAAACTTGCCGCACCAGGTTTAATCCCCAAGGCAAAGGCTGCCATGCCGCGCACCTGTTCCGCCGAGTCTTGTAGCGCTATCTGCAGGAGTGGATGAGCCACATCTGCAGGCGTGGAGGCTTTTTGTAACTCCAGCATCGCCAATATGCGAGTCTTCAGTTCCGGGCTAGTTACTTGAGCCGATAGGGTTTCCAAAAGAGGAGATTGGTCACTGAGTTCGAACGGTGTCACTCGTCTCTAGCTCCGTATCCATATCAAACAGCATGGTGGTCATGTAACGCTCTGTCCATTCAGTACCAAAAGACTTTTCCAAAATGCGGCGAGTCTTGTCGTTTTGCTGTTGTTTAGTGCAGTAGTTACGCTGACCCATCACAACGCCTAAAATCTCTTTCGCCGAATTCAACGGCTGGGCAGCGCTGGCAATCTGACAGTGCAGTTCTAGAAAGTCGAGCACTCGCTGTAAGAACAGCTTTTCTTCGTTAACACTGGTGGGACGAACAAACAGGCAATAATCTGAGAAGATATCGCCCCAGTCAGGCAAATTCCGAGGCTGGGCAAATTCTACGGGAGGAAGCTGTCCGAGAGCCTGTTGATAAGGCCCAGGCAAGGAGCGATCGAAACTGACCGGCGACAGGTCGACAATGGCAGCGCTAATGCCGCCACCGCGCCGCCCCACCAAATCAGTGCCAAAAATGGGCAAATCATAATTTGGGTCAGGAAACATAACGCAGTGCAGAATATCTAACCCGTTACCAATTTGCGCCAGTTCCATGTGCAGCTTGCGAAACTGGGGAGTGCGATAGCAGCAATTTTCAATCAAAACTCTTTCGCCTTCTAAAGCGCCCTCAATGTATCCCAAGTCCTGAGGAATCACGTAAGGCTGAAGCGCTAGACGATGCTGCCAAGCATTTTCAATACCGTTTGCTAATTCCTGGATTAGAGGGTTTTGAAGACTTCGCAAGGAGGGTTGCATAGACATTAAGGAGCGGTTTTATCTAACAGAGACTAGGTCTTGGCGGTGATCCGCCAGAGTGGGGGGGATGATTAATCCGATTACCGTGAAATACGCTATTAGGTAATGCGGAAAACCTCATGTAATAGGCATTGCTGCGCCGTTTCCGGCTTCATAGACAAGAAGCTGAAATTTGGGTTAACGAAACACTATCCCTAAACAATGACAGTTTCTATCTACCTTAAGAGTATTTCATCTTAAAAAATATCCGGGTCCAAGTGCTACCGAATGGACTTTTTCCTTACGATTTGCTGGCACTCAGCCAATTTTGACTGGGCAACCAGTTGGAATACTTAAATCAGAGTACCTGTTAATATCTAGCGCAAAGCTGAATGAGACGAAAAGCAGCCTTTGGGCTTCCACTACGTTTACTCAGATACTGAGTAACTCACTATGATTAGCGTCAAACCCAGCATCAGAGCAGGCATAATAAAACCCATCCCACCAGATTTCTGACCTCAATTGATGACAACAGCCTGAACGCTCACTCTGCCAATAGCGTAGGTAGATATCAGTGGCTTTGATGAGGTCAAGGACTGACGAGGTTAACGCGGTTTACCAAGAACACTGTTATTGATGTGTGGTCCAAAGCATGCGAGACAAGTCAAGCATTTAGGTGGTTAGACAGCTCAATTTTTCCACTCGCCTGAAACAGTGGAATACCTTATTGTGCGGGTGGATAGTCTGCTTAGATTTGTCGCATTCTTTCCCTGGCTTTGCTTGTCAAGCCAAATCCCATAAGTTTTTAGGAAAACTAAGATCAAAGACGGTATTTGGAGGTGAGCATAGCCCACCCCTCATCTGCTTGACTTCAGTGCCTGGCTAAATGAGCCCCAGCGCATGCAGCGGCCCATCGGCTAAAAACAACTCTAGCAGGACGGCGACCATGCCTAGCATGGCAAATCTACCGTTCCAAACTTCGGCCGATTGCGTAAGTCCCCATTTCCAAAGCTCTTGGGGCGGATATAGTTTTGTGGTCGGCTGATCGGGAATGGCCTTAGCAAAGGTCACTTGTGACTCATCCAGGGCTTTGACAGTCAAGTCGGTCAGCGCCTGAATAAAAGTCGGGTGAGTATTCAAAGCCGGTACTCGGGCAAAGGTCTCAATGCCAGCGGCCTCAGCCACTTCGCGATATTCCTGATCGATTTCCTCTAAAGTCTCGATGTGCTCGGAAACAAAGCTAATCGGCACCACGACCAATTCTTCAATGCCTTCTGCCGCCAATTCTCGAATTGCATCATCGGTATAAGGCTGTAGCCAGTCGACTGGACCCACTCGACTTTGATAAGCAAGCGTATAAGCATTGTTTGCATTAACCCGATTCATGATGAGGGTGGCGCAGTGCTCAATTTCCCGCTGGTAGGGATCACCAGACTCTTCTACATAGCTAACGGGAACCCCGTGGGCACTAAAGAAAATATGAGCCGTTTCGGGATGGTTAACTTGGCCCAAGGTCTGCTCAATCAGAGTGGCCATTGCTTCAACATAACCGGGAGCGTCATACCAGGAAGGCACCACGGTATAAGGAATCGCCTGGAGGTCTGGGTCATTTTCCCAAAGCTGCTGCAGCACGCGAAAACTAGAGCCGCTAGTGCTGATAGAAAAGTGTGGATACAGCGGCAGGATAACGAGCTGCTCAATCTGATCGCGTTTCACCTGAGCGATCGCCTCTTCAGTAAAGGGATGCCAATAACGCATAGCCACATAGACTTTAGCGTCATAACCCCGTGCTTGAAGCTGGCCCCGCAGCGCCTCTGACTGATCCTCAGTAATCTGACGCAAGGGAGAACCACCGCCAATTTTTTGATAATTCTCTTGAGATTTTTGGGCCCGTAGGCTTGAGATCAACCAGGCCAATGGCTTTTGCAGCAGCGGTGAAGGCAGCCGAATAATTTCAGGATCGGCAAACAGATTATACAAAAAAGGCCGAACGTCTTTAAGGGTTTCGGGACCACCCAAATTTAGGAGTAGGATGCCAATTCGTGCCATTGAACTTAGTCTCTATATTTTGAATTTAACAGGCGATAAATGAGAAACACACTGTGCTTTTTTGAAAAAGGTCAATAAAGATTGACTTTCAAGAAGCATTATTATTTATTTCCATCTTTATAGCAGGTGGTACGCTGAAACAGTAAATTTTTGTTAATGATGAGGAAAAGGCTTTGAGCGATCGCAACTCGTGTCGGATGTTGCTGTCCCACAACTTCACGGTCTCCACGGGTGTGGTTCCGGCCCTCAGCGCTAAAGAGTTTGCCAACGTTTTTCAAGTCGGATTGAAGGCTCAGGACAGTTTGCAATGTTCCCCCATTAACCATCCTCACTGGCGGGTAGAGATTCGATTTCCTTCAGCCCAGTTTTCACCAAGCGAAGTGGGTGAATTGTGTGGTCAAGCGTTGGCCGCGAACCGACGATCGCAGCAGCCCGCTCAGCCGATTCCTACCATTTTGGTGCTGGGTGGGCTAAAAACAACTCCGGCCACCAGCAGCACGCCAGGAACTCTACAGCCTGGAGAATGGGGCGTTGATGTGGTGGAAACGACTTCTGCAGCCGCCTTTCTCCAAAGCATCAACTGGGAAGCGACGATTGCCCAGCGCCCTGCAGACAGCGTCTTTCAAATCGCAATTCAGGATGCTTGACAATGACAGTAACGCCAAAAGATTTTGTCCTCGCCGTGATTCGGGGAGATTTGGCTGCCGTTGAACAAGCACTGGCCAACGGCATTGATCCCAATGTGACTGATCGGGCAACTGCGGACGGCGATGGCAACACGGCACTGATGTGGGCGGCTGCCGAAGGACATTTGGCAATTGCCCAGCTTCTGGTAAGCCATGGCGCTGATATTAACGCGACGAATGGGGCTCAGTATTCGGCGCTGATGTTTGCGGTGGAAAGCGATCGCCCCGCGATGGTGAACTTTCTGCTTGATCAGAATGTAGATATTCAGGTGCGCAATCGCTATGGTGAAACACCCCTGATGATTATGGCCCGCCAGGGGCAAACTGCCGTCGTCGAGCGGCTGTTGACAATGGGGGCTGAGGTTCAAACTACTAATAAGATTGGTGACACAGCGCTGTATCTGGCTGCCGAACGAGGACATGTTTATACCGCCAAGGTACTTTTAGCGGAGGGGGCTACGCCCAACACGGCTAATCTGGGCGACTGGACCCCTTTGATGATGGCCGCTGCTCAAGGCAGCTTAGAAATAATGGCCCTGCTGTTAGAAAATGGAGCTGATTTTCAGCCTCAAAATCGCTGGGGAGCAACGGCTCTAAGCGAAGCCCAGAAATCGTTTCGCCCGCAGCAGGCAGCGGCAATTCTGAGAAGAGCGGGCGCCACAGAGTAGAGCCATCTAGGGCACACTTGGCAATAGAATGAGCCTGATGGCTGAGCTTTGAAGTCTCTGTCCCCTACTCTCTAATTTACCTGTCCCATCATCCCGTCACCCCACTACCCTGCCAGCCTCTTACCTCCGGCAAGCTCCAGAACAAGAGTCGCTGATGAATAGTCCGCTGGAGCTAGAAGCACTAGCGATTTTAGAGTCGTCAGTCAAGTCATGAGTAGGGCTGAAACCTGCGTTATCAAAGCGTTATGGGTTTAAATGAGGATGGCCCCTTGGGTTTAACCGAGCAAATATTCCGGTTTACAGTTTTGCGGATACTAAATTTTGCGGTTAAAAGTATTGTGATGCCTAAGTTTTCCATCATTCGACTACGCTGACAACGAAATCTAAAATCGCAAACCGCCAATTGGTATTAGCTCTATGGGTCTGTTCGAAATGACCGTGCCGCGCACCATCTGCGCAGGATTTTTGATGTTAATTGTGATCGGTACGGTGCTGCTGTTTTTTCCCTGGGCCACGGCCAACGGTCAATGGAATGATCCAGTAGTGGCGCTGTTTACGGCAACATCGGCCGTCTGCGTAACGGGCCTGATTGTGGTCGATACCGGCAGCTATTATTCGTCTATTGGGCAGCTGATCATTTTGCTGCTGATTCAAGTGGGTGGTTTGGGCTACATGACCGCGACAACCTTGCTGCTTTTGTTGCTGAAGCGGCGGCTCAGGCTCAAGGAGCGGCTAGCCGTGTCACAGTCAATGGATATTCAAGAGTTGGCCGGCACCCGCACGTTCATTACGTCGATTATTGGTATGACGCTGATTATTGAGTTGGCGGGAGCTTTTTGCCTGATGCCCACCATGATCCAGGACTATGGTGGCGGATTAGGGCTGTGGTCGGCGGTTTTTCACAGCATCAGTGCCTTTAATAACGCCGGCTTTAGTTTGTTTGCTGACAGCTTAGTGGGCTATGCCACTTCAACCTGGATTGTCGGCGTGATTACAACGCTGGTGATTTTGGGCGGCATTGGCTATCAGGTCATCATGGAGGCGTTTATGTGGGGGCGCGATCGCCTGCTGCGTCGACGCAAGCATATCCGATTTTCACTGCACTTCAAGATTGTGCTCACCAGCTCCATCGTACTGCTGGCCTTAGGGACGTTCGCCTTTTTGGTGATGGAGCACAACAATCCCGCCACCATCAGCTATTTCACCTTCGGCAATAAGCTGAAAGCAGCTTGGTTCCAATCAGTGATTGCCCGTACGGCCGGATTCAACTCGATTGATATCAACGGTATGCATGAGGCTTCGCTATTTTTAATGATTGCGCTGATGTTTGTGGGAGCTAGCCCTGGAAGCACAGGCGGAGGCATTAAAACAACTACAGTCAGTATCTTGTTTATTTGCACTCGAACCGTGCTCAGAGGCTATGACGAAGTGCTAGCTTTTCGTCGCGAAATTCCTGCCACGCGCATTCTCAAAGCCGCAAGCGTGGTGCTGGGATCGGGAATGGCGGTCATTGGTATTACCACTGCCCTGGCGCTGTTCAATCCCGAATTTAGCTTTATTCGCCTGCTGTTCGAGGCCGTATCGGCATTCGCCACAGTTGGTCTATCAACCGGCATTACGGCCGATCTAACCATACCGTCACAGTTAGTCATCATCGGCACCATGTATGTTGGACGAGTCGGTGTATTGCTGTTTATGGCGGCCATCGTCGGGGATCACAGTCCCGGTCTGACTAAGTACCCCGAAGAAGATTTGCTAGTGGGATAAGCGGTGGGGGCTGGCATCTTGATCAAAGCGGATGGGAACACAGAACATGCCATTCCCAAAATGCCGCGTTCATACTCACAGCAATGACAGTTTTGTTATCAGCAACCATCGCCAGTCGACGGCAGTGGCCAGTCCTATGGGCGGGAAACCAAGTCGCCTACAGCTAAAGACTTGTCTACCGCATTGGGAAGACGCTGGGTATTGACGGCAAGGCGATAGAAATGGTCAAAGCGCGATCGCGCTACTCCTCCGGGCAAAGTCTCGGCCCGTCGCTCACGAAACGTTGGTTGAAATCTAGGAGTTACTTCGCCCGTGTCGGCATCGCGGGTGGGGACAACACAGCGCTGGCAAGGATTGATGCCCAAGAAGGTTACCGCTCCAATTTGCAAGGGCACGGGCTCGCCAGATGCCGAGAAGAGTTGGTCTTCCCAGAAGGGCGGAACGCCGTCAATTTCTAGATTGGTGCGAAAGCGGCGGCGGCTTTCCTCCAGGCTCAGACCGTACCACTCAGCCACCGTTTTCAAAGTGGCCGTGCTAATCACTGTGGGACCAGGCGAAGCGGTGTCGTCGGGGAATCCCAGTTTGTCATTGTGCAGCAGCGTGACAGGCCGCTGCAAATAGTCGCTGAACCACTGCTCCAGTCCGGCTTTTTCAGCCATCAGATGAAAGGTGGCAGAGGTCGCTGATGCGTTTAGCCACAGGGAAATCTGGCTGAAATCGTCAGAGAACCGCGATCGCACCCGCTGAATGCTGGCAAAGCGTTTCCCGTTGACAAACCGATGGGCCTGATCGACGAGGGCAAAGGCGCGATCGTGCTGCAGTGCTCCACTCGCCAAGACTGTCGCAGTTTTGACCGTCACGCCATCTAGCGATTTCACCGGGTAAAGATCAATTCTGGCAAGGTGCGGAGCCATAGTTTGTCTCCGCTAGTAAAAGAATGTTAGAGAAGCGGCTAGGGCGATCGCCCTTAGCTTGTGGAGCTGAGACGGGCGCACTAATGCCGATCTCATAGAATTTCTAGCATTAATTGAAGATGCACTTATGGGCTCAGATATGATTCGGCTTTAATCGCCCCCAGTGAGCCCGAATACACTAGGCCGCGACGGGTATCCAGCGTCAGAATTGTGCCATCACGAATTGTATCGGTCGCATTTTTAACGCCCACAATTACCGGAATTCCCAACCGCAGCCCCAACACTGCCGCATGACCGGTCCGATTGGCATCTTCGGTAACAATGCCGCCGGCCTGCCGAATCGCTTCAACGTAGTCAGCACTGGTGCTTTGCACGACCAAAATTTCACCGGGGTTAAAGTCAGTCACCTCTAATCCGGAGCGCGCGACCCGGGCCCGACCGCTAACCGAGCCTTCGCCAATGCCCACCCCATGGCCCAGCACTGCGGTAACAATATCGACTTTAATTAGGTCCGTTGATCCCGATACCCCCTGCAGCGTACCAGCGGTCATCACGACCAAATCTCCCTCCCGCAAAAACCCTTTCTCCTGGGCCACATTCATCGCGGCTTGAAAGGTCTGGCTGGCAGAAGGTAAATCGAGCACCACCAATGGTCGCACGCCCCAAACCATCTGTAGCTGACGCGAGACTTCCACGTGGGGCGTCACGGCCAGAATCGGAGTTTTGGGCCGAAACTTGGAAACGTTGCGCGCTGTCGCGCCGGATTTGGTCAGCGTCATGATGGCTGATGAGCTGAGCTGTGAGGCAATGCGGGCCACTGCCTGACTGATGGCATTAGGAATTGATCGCGGCGATCCCACCATATCTGGCATTTCGCTGCCGTAGTTTTCCCGCTCAATGCGCAGCGCCACTTGCGCCATCGTCGCCACGGCTTCCACCGGATGCTTGCCCACGGCTGTCTCATTTGACAACATAACCGCGTCAGTGCCGTCCAAAATCGCGTTGGCAATGTCTGATACCTCAGCCCGGGTAGGGCGGGGATTGTTGACCATACTGTCGAGCATCTGGGTTGCGGTAATCACCGGAATGCCCAAACGATTGGCCGTTTTGATCAATCGCTTCTGCAAAATGGGTACTTCTTCAGGCGGCAGTTCTACTCCCAGGTCGCCCCGCGCTACCATCACCCCGTCTGACAGAGAGAGAATGGCGTCCATTTGCTCAATCGCCTCGTGCTTTTCGATCTTGACGATCACGGGCACCCGCTTACCGGCATTGGCAATCAACTCTTTAATTTCCAGCACGTCCTGCGGGTTGCGAACAAAGCTTAGGGCCACCCAATCCACCCCTTGATCAAGCCCAAACACCAAATCTTTCCGGTCCTTTGCCGTCAGCGCTTTGATCGAGAGGTAAACACCCGGAAAGTTGACGCCCTTGTTATTAGAGAGTATGCCGCCTACCACCACACGGCAGTGTAATTCGCCGTGCTCTAAATCGACTGACTCCACCTTCATTTCGACTTTGCCATCGTCCAGAAGAATCGTCGCGCCAGCCGGCACTTCCTGCGCCAGCGGTTCATAGGTAACCGAGCTGATGCGGGACGTGCCCGATACCGTTCGACTGGTGAGCGTAAACTCGTCGTTTTTATTGAGATGAATCGAGCCGTCTGCGAAGCGACCCAGGCGAATTTTAGGGCCTTGCAAGTCTTGCAAAATGCCTACAGGCTGATTGAGCTCGAAGGAAACCTGGCGAATTAACTTGACGCTGCGCTGGTGATCTTCATGGGTGCCGTGGGAAAAGTTCAGCCGTAGCGTGGTGGCCCCAGCTTCAATCAGCGATCGCAGCGCATCAGGATTTTGAGTTGCCGGGCCGATTGTGGCCACAATCTTAGTGCGTCGCAAAGCGTTTCGAAGTTGCATAGCCGGTTTACGAAAACGGAGAGAAGGGAAATGGCGGCACCGTGAGCATTAACCGCTGGGGAACTCGGCGCCAGGCTCTAGCCAAACCTTCGGGATAGTATCACGTTATCTCTATTTACCGATGTCAACCGTCCCCAATAGCAACTGAAATTTGGGACAGATCAGTTCTAAATTCTAAATAAACCACGTCAACATCGGCGATCGTCGTTTTGAAGAAGTCTAAGCTGATTAGCTAAACCCTTTACAATCCTTGCTTCAGGTATAAAAATCAGTCGTTCTGCAAACTTCAGTTCTGAAGATAGATGCGGTTCAACCAGTCAGCAGCAGTGCAAAATCTCAAAACTCAAACTCCTTCACTTTTTCAGGTTTTTGACTATTTCACCCCCGATCGCATCGGCCCCATTTGCTTATTCTCGCTGTCACCCGAGCCCCGCGAACTGGCTCTGGCGAACTGGCTTACCGCCCTCACACCCATCAGAGCAGCGAAAAATTTCTATGTTCCACAAACCAACGTTTCTACAGTCGCTGACAGGCGACCTTGCTTTCAGTTGCTTGAAAAATTAAGTCATCTAAATGAGAAACGTCACAAAACTTTATTATGGCTCCTGAGTGCCGTATACTACCGAAGTTAGACTCAAGGAGCTTTGCATATGTCGGTGGCCGGTCAGCCCCTGACAACTTCCAGAACTGTCCCCTCGGATTACCTTAAAGCTGATGGCGGTTTCAGCCCAAATCTGCTGATGCTGCTAGCTTCTGTAGCCTTAATATCGACATCTACGACGGGCTTTTTCCTGTGGGGATGGCATGGTTGGTGGCTGTTTTGTATGAATGTGCTGTCCCTACATTTGGCAGGCACAGTTATTCATGATGCCTCTCATAAAGCTGCCCACCGCAATCGAATGATCAATGCAATTTTGGGTCACGGCAGTGCTCTAATTCTCGGATTTTCCTTTCCCGTATTCACGCGGGTGCACTTGCAGCATCATGCTCACGTTAATGATCCCGAGAATGATCCTGATCATTTTGTGTCAACTGGAGGCCCACTGTGGCTGATTGCGGCGCGATTTTTTTACCATGAGATTTATTTCTTTCAGCGGCGACTTTGGCGCAAGTACGAGCTGCTGGAATGGTTTTTGGGCCGTTTGACGGTAGGGCTGATTGTCTTCACAGCAGTGCAGTTTGATTTTTTGGGCTACATTTTCAACTATTGGTTTTCGCCGGCTTTGGTGGTTGGCTTGACTTTGGGACTATTTTTTGACTATCTGCCGCACCGTCCCTTCGAAGAACGCGATCGCTGGAAAAATGCCCGCGTCTATCCCAGCGCCATTTTGAATTTGCTGATTATGGGGCAAAACTACCACTTGATTCATCACCTGTGGCCATCAATTCCTTGGTATCGCTACAAGCCTACCTATGAGGTGATGAAACCTCTATTAGACGCTAAAAACTCGCCTCAATCTCTAGGCATTTTGAACGGCGCCAAAGACTTTTTTGGCTTTTTGTACGATTTGGTACTAGGGATTCGACTGCATTCTCATAAATCACCTGATAAATCCGATTAAGCTTTCGACAGCCCATCCCTGCGTGAAGATAGCGGCGTCAAATCGAACAAATTGTGTTCTTGTCGCTTGCTGGTAGAAATAGTTTGTCAACTGAGAGTTGGCACCATTTTGGAGCCTGCGTTTTTTGCATCCCACCCTGACCGTAACTGTTGACTGCATAGGGAATGCCGTAGGTGACTAGAGCAGAAAGCCAATGGGAGGCGTCATTTTGCCTTGGGCGAGATGTGGCTCCATGATTGATGGCAAACGCCACTGTGCCGACAACAGGCGCCACCCGAATGCCGCTTCTCCTCATGGCCGAATGGCTCCACGCTGCTAAATACCTCCGAACAGCCTGCCCTTTCATCTGCTGTTCGATTCTTAGAGTCCTGCCTACAATTCAATCATGGCGGCTGATGTCGCTAGTGCCAAATTTTGCGTAGGCCACATGAGTCGCAGTCCTTCTTTTTCTCGCATGGTGGCGTTGCCCAATCGCGTTCAAATTTTAGTGTGTGGCTTAGGCAGCCTGGGGCAACACTGCGTTGCCAATTTGAAAACCTTTGGAGTACAGGTAAACGCAATCGAATTGCAGCCTAGCGATCGCTGGGAAATTGAGCAGCTACCCGATTTGATTGACCATCTCATCATCGGTGATTGCCGCCAAACGGACGTGCTGGAGCAGGCGGACGTACGCCATTGTCGAGCCGCTTTGATTGTCACCACTGATGAGCGGGTTAATTTAGAGGCGGCGCTGAGTGCCCGGGTGCTGAATCCTCAAATTCGCCTAGTGGTGCGGTCAGAAAAGCAAAATTTGAATGATTTATTAAAGCAGCAGCTCGCTAATTTTGTCGCCTTTGAGCCTACACAACTGGCTGCCCCAGCCTTTGCTTTGGAGGCGCTAGGGGAAGAAATGATTGGCTTTTTTAAGATTGACAATCAGCCGTTTCGCGTGGTGAAGCGCACAATTTCCTCCCGAGATGCCTGGTGCGATCGCCGCAAGCTGTATGAAGTCGTCAATCGCGATCGCCGAATTTTGCGCCATATCAAAGCATCAGATGTAGTCCTATCCCCGGAAGAATGGATTTTGCAGGCTGATCATCCTTACAGTGCATCGGCGCAGTTCTACACGTGGCTGCCGGACAACGTAATCCAGCCAGGAGATGTGGTCGTTGCGGTTGAAGCTGACGCGGAGGACAGCCTTCATGCGTCTCCAATCACCCCATATTCGCCACTGCTGGCGTCAGAGCAGAGCTTTTGGCAGCAGTGGCGGGAAGGATTCACCCATTGGCAGATTTGGCGGCCACGAGCGGCGATCGCAGCCTACTGGCGGGCCAGTGCCAAAAATCAAATTCGGCGGGTGGCATTGCTCTGCGGCATTACCGTGGTGACCTTAAGCGCTGTAGGCAGTCTGCTACTGGTGCTTACCCAAACTGCACCGACCTTGGCTGATGCCTTTTATGCCACTGTTGTTTTGCTACTGGGAGGCTACGGAGATGTATTTGGCGGCGTCACATTACCGGCTCCAATGCCTTGGTGGCTGCGGCTGTTTAGCCTTAGTCTGACGCTGGCAGGAACGGCATTTATCGGCGTTCTGTATGCGCTGCTGACCGAAAAACTGCTGAGCTTACGGTTTGAGTTTTTAGCCAAACGCCCCCCCGTGCCCGACAGCGACCACATTGTCATCATTTGGCTAGGGCGCGTCGGCAGGCACATTGTCGAAATTTTACAGGACCTAAAACAGCCGGTAGTGGGAATTACTAATCAAACCATTGAGCCTGACGTGCTGCCGCAGATGCCGCTGATTACGGGGACAATTCGGGAGGGATTGGATAAAGCGAATCTGGCAACCGCCAAGAGCGTTGTTGCCGTGAGTGATGATGAAATCCAGAACCTAGAGTTAGGGCTGATGGCCTACCGCTCCAATCCCCATAGCCGGTTGATTATTCGCACTTACGATCAGTTGTTCACTGATAAGGTGGCGCAACTGTTTCCCTATGCTCAGGTGCTGTGTGCTTCAGCCCTATCAGCGGAAGCTTTTGCTGGAGCCGCTTTCGGCGAAAATGTCATCGGCCTATTTCGGCTATATCACCAAACTGTATTGGTGACCCAATATGAAATTGAGGCAGGCGATACGTTACACGGTCTGTTGCTAGCAGAAATTGCCTATGGCTATGGGGTTGTGCCGATTTGGTGTCAGCAAAAGGGACAGCGATCGCGGATCATGCCGTCCGATGACTTACAGCTACAGGAGGGCGATCGCCTGGTGGTGCTGTCCACGATTCGGGGACTGCGCCGCATTGAGCAGAACGATTTGGCCCCTCAACAGTGGCAAGTCGAACTGCTGCAGGCTACTGCCGCTGCCGCCATCTTCGAAGGGGGAACTGAAATTTCCCGCGTTACTGGCTGCACCATCGGCGAAGCCCACGCCTTGATGCAAACCTTACCCGCGATATTGCCCAAAAAACTCTATCTGCACCAGGCGATTCGGCTAGTGCGGCGGCTGAGTCGTCTCCGAGTAAGCGCTAAAATTTTGCCATTAGAAGACCGTATCGGCATTCGCTAAATTGTGAATGATTTTGGCCTTCGCCTCTCGGTTTTTGGCTGCTGGTTTATGGGTTTTAGTTCTGGCTTATTTACTGAATTCGCGAACCATTAGCCCGCCCTAACCCCATTAAACTCTGCTCCCTTGATTCACTGATCTACTTCCTTACTCCCTCACTCCCTTACCTCTCTGCTATAAATCCTCTAAGCGATCGCACGATGGCACCTCTTTGGCCCTACTCCACCCCTGGCATCCCTGATTATCTATTCGAGCAGCTTCCGGGTATTCCCATCAGCAAGCGGGAAGCCCGGCTATTGATTGTGGGTGCTCTGCGGCTCAAACCCAACTCTCAACTGTGGGATTTAGGCGCCGGCACTGGTACCATCGTGGTCGAAGCGGCTCTGCTGTGTCCTGAAGGACAAGTTGTAGCGGTAGAGCGTGATCCAGAAGTCGCTAATTTAATTCGGCTAAACTGCGATCGCTTCCAGCTTACTAACGTCGAAGTAGTGGAAGGGCTAGCTCCTGACTGCCTGAGTATGCTGCCTCCCCACCCCGACTGCGTGATTATTGAAGGCGGCAAATCCATGCAAGATATCGTTGCTGCCGCGTGGAACTATTTGCCTAATGGAGGGCGCTTAGTCGTTACCACAGGCACCCTGGAGACGCTTTACGGTATTTCAGAAACCTTTGCAAAACTCTGCGTCCGCAACGTCGAGATTGTTCAACCCGCCATTAATCGTCTGGAAACACGGGGCATGCAGCAAGTTTTCAAAGCCATTGATCCCATTTTTATTCTCAGCGGGGAAAAGCTGAATTGAGGTGGAGGATGGCTGGATGCCTTGGGTAGGCTATTTGAGGGCCGATCGCTTACTGAGTCTGCAACCATTGTTCAATGCGATCGCCCAAAGCCTGTACTTCTGCTTCCAGGGTGAAATAGTGAACGCAAGCCCGCACACAGTGGGGATGCAGCAAAATTCGCAGCAGTATTTTTTCTGCTTCTAAAGCTTTGACCAGACGTGTGTGCAGTTCTCGACTAGGCTGACCGGCGTGATCCAATAGTTCAAAAGACACTAAGCCCGACTGGGGTGGTGTTGCCGATACCATACGAATACGAGGGTGCTGCTGCAGCCGTTGCCAAAGGGCTTGACTCAGTTCACAAAGCCGCTGAAACCGGGCAGCTGCACTGCCCCACTGCTGGTGCAGCCGCAAAGATGCCTGCAGACCTGCCATCAAGGGGTAGTCAGAGGTCGCAACCTCGTAACGCTGACCGTTGGGTTGCCAACCAGTGGGATTGGCCTGGGCGTCGGTGGTGATACCGCGCCAGCCAATAAAAGTTGGCGCGATCGCCGCTTGAACGGCGGGTCGTACATACAGCCCCCCCAACCCGGCTGGCCCACAGCACCACTTGTGCCCTGTAAACGCATAAAAGTCGACTCCAGATTCGGTGAGATTAAGCGGCAGCATCCCCACTGACTGGGCCGCATCCGCCAGCACCCAAACCGGCTGCGGCGAATGGTCATGACACAATCGCACAATGTCCGCCAGCGGCAGCAATTGTCCGGTATTCCATAAAATGTGGCTAATCACCAACAGGCGAGTTTGGGGCCGCAGCGCGGCCGCGATTACCGCCGTGGGATCACCACCTTGGGCGGTTGCCAACATCGGACAAAAATCCACTGCAACCGCAAAACGACGACTAATTTCCTGAACGGCAGCGACCACGCCGGGATGCTCGCAATCAGTCAGTAAAATGCGATCGCCCGCCTGCCAGTCCAGCCCCCACAAGGGAATGTTGCACCCTACTGTGACGTCTTCCGTCAGAGTCATTGCCTCGACGGGCACCTGTAAATTGTCGGCTAAGGTTTGCCGCATCTCGGTCGCTATTTGCTGGATCCACTGGTTAGTGTCGCTAGAGAATGGCCCAGCAGTCTGCAGCGTCTCATGGGCTTGATAAATCGCCTCTAAGGCAATCTGCGGCATTGGTCCCTGGCCGCCAAAGTTGAAGTAATGCTTGTTTTTCAGGGCCGGAAACTGGGCGCGCCAGGTCTGCAAATCTGGGTCAATCTTGAGAATCATAATTTCAGCGGAGTCAGCTTTTTCACTTTACTGCAGCCGTACTCACATGGGCTTAACCGCTGGGCTTAACCGCTTGAGACAACACCAAGCTCAGGCGGGCAATGCTTTTTGAAGCAGATGATTCGATTGCCAATCGCGGCGGGCGAACAAATTTTTCGCCACAGGCTTCTTGCCCATGGCTGATATGTGAAGCCATGTCGCTTCTGTTTTGAGTGCCAATTGGTTGGCCTGGCGATGAACGGGCCGACGAGCAAGGTGAAGCCAGCTAGACAATCCGTCAAAAGCGATCGCTCTGCAGACTAGCAGCAGTTAAGGCGGCGACGGGCGGCAAAAAGCCAGCGGCTCGCTCCATGGAAGTTTGTAGAATGGCATTCCAAGCCACTCCAATCACCTTTGAAGGCGTGACATCGTCTTTCACCAATTCCCAGAGTTTTTGCATCTCTTCGGTGTGCAGTCGGTCATCCTCAGTCATGGCCAAAATCAAGCGATCGCGAATGTATCGCCCTTCTTCCGACATCAGAAACTGCAGCCCCAAACCAGCTGTGGGCAGAATGTCAAATCCTTCGTCATTGCGGGCAATTTGCAATAAATTTTCCAACCGTTGCCACTGAAACTTACCGTCTTTGAACAGGACTTCCAGCAGCCGCCGTCGCAAAGAGGGTGTTTCGCCCTTCAGCAAGCGTCGGGCCACATAGGGATAAGCGATGTCAACAATTTTGAAATCGGGATTAAGGCTCAGCGCTACCCCTTCTTGGGTCACCAAAGAGCGAATGATGAGGGCGAATTTGGCTGGTACCCGAAATGGGTACTCATACATCAACTCTGAAAAGCGATCGGTGATGGTTTTGAAGTTGAAATCGCGAACTTTAGCTCCCAGCGCGTCGCCTAAAACCGACTCTAAAGCAGGAATGATGGGTTCAATATCAACATCCGGAGTCAGAAAGCCGAGCTTGACAAAGTCAGCAGCCAAAGTCACATAGTCCTGATTCATTAAGTGAACCACTGCGTCCACCAAGGTTTCCTTGGTTTCCTGATTGAGCTGGTCCATCATGCCGAAGTCGATGTAGGCCATGCGCCCATCGGTCATGGCAAACAGATTACCGGGGTGGGGATCAGCGTGGAAAAAACCATACTCCAGCAGCTGCTGTAAACCCGAAGTAACGCCAATTTCAATCAGCGTATCGGTGTCGAGCGAGGCCGCCTGAATACTACCCACATCGGTCAGCTTAAAGCCCTCAATCCATTCCATCGTGAGCACTTTGTCGCTGCTATAGCGCCAATAAATGGCCGGGGCCTTTACCTTGGGATCATTCTGAAAATTAGCAGCGAATAGTTCCGCATTTCGTCCTTCGTTGAGGTAATCAATTTCTTCAAAAAGCTTGGTGCCAAACTCATCCACGATCAGCGTCAAATCATGGCCTAAATTCAGCGGTAGTAGAGGGCCCAGGCGACGAGCGGCAAGCCGCATAATGTAGAGGTCGCAAGTGATCAGCGGCAGCAAATTAGGTCGCTGAATCTTGACGGCTACTTCTTCACCGTCATACAGTCGAGCCCGATAGACCTGCCCTAAACTGGCTGCGGCTACCGGTTCAGGCGAAATCCGACTGTAGATTTCTTCCGGAGCATAGCCCAATTCCTTTTCCAAAATGGCCATGGCGAGTGAAGAGGAAAAAGAAGGAAGCTGATCCTGCAGCTTTGTCAGCTCTTCTAAAAAATCTTTACGAATCAGATCAGGGCGAGTTGAAAGCGCCTGCCCAACTTTGATAAAGGTCGGCCCTAATCGGGTGAGCAGTTGGCGAAGCTGTACTGCCCGCTTTTCCAAGTTGCGCTCTTCGCGGTTAAACCAGCGATCGCTCTGCAGCCCCAGCACAAACGCG
>ERZ1740058.54-NODE-54-length-95828-cov-12.493438_pt1 | contig 95828 bp, 78 predicted proteins | sample MGYA00581745_ERZ1740058 | MGnify/ENA primary metagenome ERZ1740058 (study PRJEB43018, sample SAMN04849742) | marine metagenome | isolation source: floating plastic debris | place: Pacific Ocean | collected 2008-08-30 | study: EMG produced TPA metagenomics assembly...
GATTACTTGTCTCGCGGTCAATTTCCAACGATTGCTGATGGAAGTCAATCGCCTGCTGATATTGTCCTAGCGAGTCGTAAGTTATGCCTAGATTCCTAAGAGAAGCTGCTTCACCACCTCGATTACTTATCTCGCGGTCAATTTCCAACGATTGCTGATGGAAGTCAATCGCTTGCTGATATTTCCCGAGCCTATCGTGAATAAGTCCGAGGTTCCTAAGAGAAGTTGCTTCACCACCTCGATTACCTATCTCGCGAGCAATTTCCAACGATTGCTGATGGAAGTCAATCGCCTGTTGATACTGGCCTATTGAATAGTGAGCAAAGCCCGAACGGATGAGAGTTAAAGCTTCTCCAGTTTGGTCTTGCAGTGCTCGATAAAGAGTCAGTGCCTGTTGATAGTAAGGAATTGCTTGAGCAGGACGTCCATAACCCGTCAATGCATCCCCTAAGTTGTGGAGTGAGTAGGCTTGTCCAGCTTTATCTTGGTGAGCTTCGGCGCATGTTAGGGCTTGCTGGTACTGCGCTAAGGCTTGCTGGTAGCGATACTCGCGCTGATAGGTATCCCCCAGAGTGTTGTGCAGAGTAATGAGCAGCGGCGACTCCGGTGAGGTTTCGGTAAGGGTAGCGATTTGCTGCTCTAGGTCGGCAATGGGGATTTGGCTGTCGGTGTTGGTGGGCTCTGCGACCTCGCTCTTCAGCCGTGATGGCAGGTCATCAGGTGGAGCAGCCGCCGTAAAATCGGGTGGAGCAGCAGCAAACTCAAAGACGCCGCTGCGCCAGCTCCAAAAGTCCGGGGCGCGCTGGGCCAGCCGCGTCGCCACGTCATCCGGCAGCCACAGCACAATCGGAAAGTTAAATCGCAGCAGCGCCTCCCGCGTCCACTGCAGCGAAAAGAAAAACTTCTCCTGCTCGGATTTTTCCTCTGTCAGCCGCACTCCCAGCAGCTCCCCCGCATTTAGCACTGTGACTACTGCCGGGTCGCCGGTTTGCAGCGCCGGTTCTCGCTCTACCAATGCCGTCAGCGCGGCTTTCAGGCTGGGGCGTTTGTGGCTTAGCCGCACCTGGCGAGTGACGAGCCCGGCATCGGCCAGCTCGGCCTCGTAGTAGTCGATCAGTCGCGCCTGCAGGTTGCGGTCATCACACACCGCCAGCAGCAAGCCTAACTGCTGCGGCTGTGCCTCAATCGACAGCACCAGCTTTCTCAATTCATATTTGTTCGCGGCCTCTAAGTCAGTCGGGGGCATAGTTACGAGCGACTACCCTCAAATTTGGAACTAAATCAACTGCCGACGGCGCAAAATATCGGCCACTAGCGGATGCAGGTCATACCAGAGGTCATCGTTCTCATATTCCAGCACATATAGCGAGTGCAGTAGCTCCAAAAACTCGCTGCTTTTGGCATTCGGCGGCGCAAAGTTCTCGTAAGTCGTTTTCAATAGTTCCAAAAGGTTACTGCCCAGGGTACGGGCAAACTGATTGCGGAGATTTTTGACGGCTTCTTCCAAAATGTCGGCATTGATCTTGACGACTTGATCTTTTAGCTCTGGATCAATTTTCGCCATGCAGATGCGGCAACACTCTTGAGCGATGCGCACCAGCTCGCGCAGCACTCCACCACTCAGCAGCACGATTTCGCGCTTTATCTCTGGTTCAATTAGGTCTTCAGGAATCCGTTTTTCTAGCAGGCGCTGCAGCGTTTCTACATTCGCTTCGATAGGCACGGCATCTGCTCGCCGCACATCTTTACGACTATAGAACTTTTTGACCGATAGGGTAATCACGGTGCTGTTGGTATCCAACGTCGCGAGCAGCCGAGGTTCTCGAATCACCGCAACGGGAATGGTAAACACGACGCGAATCTCTGGCGAAAAGAGCGCTTTAATATTGTCTTGAAAAATGGGGCGCACTACTTCTAAATCCAGCTTGTCCAAGTCGTCGATGATAACCAGGACTTCTTTGCCCGTTGTGGTTTGAATAGTCGCTGCGATCCGATCAATTTGCTGAGACAATTCAGAAACGCGGCGCTCGTAAGTTTCACGAATGATCTCTCGGAAGGCGCCCTCCTGCTGAAGCTTGCCGCTGAACAAACCATAAAAATCTACACCGATGCCCAACTCTCGCTTGAGCTGGTCGGTGTATTCTCGCGACCGGGTTTGAGTAAACCAGTTAATCAGTGCGTTCTTGGTGCCTTCGGGAATTGGCATTTGCCGCTTGGTGGCTTGACTCAGCAGCTTCAGTGCAATGGAATAGAGGATGTTGATATGGTTCACATCCGACATCTCGACCATATCCGCGATAGAAAAGCGGGCAACGTACAGACCCGCCTCACGCATTTGATCCGCAAGTTGCACGAGCAAGGTCGATTTGCCAGAGCCGCGATGCCCAGTGAAGATCAGCTTGCCGTTGGCTTCTGAGGCATCGATCGCATCGTGCAACGTCCTCAACTCATCCTGACCATACTTCACCTGAAACTTTTCAATCTGCTCGGCTTTTGACAGCGGAAACAAGTTGAGGTCGCGGTAAACCTGAATGAACTGCGCTTTGCGATCGCTCACCATACCCCGTCATCCAAATAACTACGCCCATAATACTTGGCAAGGCCTAATCGAGCGCGGGGTTTGTAATGTGGAGATAGCGGTAGCGCCGGGACAGGACAAAGGTAAAGGACCCTCTTTGAGAATTGGTTCAGAGCTGTCTTGTGCATCTGCGTTCCCTGAGCGAAATCAAAGCCAAAACTCGGTCGGCATAGTTTCTGAGATGGTTGCTCCTTTGCTGGACGCGAATGCAGAGCACAGAATGAAAGAATCTCTTACCAATATCCAATAAAAAAAGGCGCATCTTTGCGCCTTTTATCTTCTGATGAATTGGATAGCCAATGGCAACTGCGATACTAGGAAGCCTATAAATCTTTTGCTAAGTTATCGTCGCTGCCAGAAGCAATGATGCTGCACTAAAAACCGTGGTCAGAATCCGTCCATGCGGCACAGACGCTGGTACTACAGCTCACCATGTAAGTTTCTACTAAAAAATCACCCTCGTAAGGTGCCGTCACAATAGGATTGGCATCAGTCAGCGTGTCAGAAGTGACTAACTCACCGGTATAGGCGTCATATAGATAGATATCCAAGTCCGTGCAGTCACTATCGCAACTAGCATAAACATCTTCATTGGCGAAAAAATATCCTTCATAAGTTTGCGACTCACCGCTGCTTAAGAGGACTGAATATTCAGCATTAGCTACAGAGGCAAAGGCTGTAATTGCTAGGCCACCCAAACTAGAAGCCATCAGCAAACGCTTAACGTAACTCCACTGCATAATGTGAGCTCCTTAAATAGGTTCTGGTTATTAGAATTGAATTAACAATGTTTCGTGTTTAAAGGCTGCGAAGAGCCTATCCCGCAAACAATATGCTGTGGGGGCTCCAGCAACTTTTGAGACAGGAGTTGATGGGGCCTTCTAAATATTCCCAATTTTGTAATGGTTTAATCCTTCAGCGTCGAATAATTCAAACGCCAGTCGCTAGTAAAATAGATAAGAAAATCTGCAGGGGCATGCGCTACGGCTGTAAATGCTCTTTCTGGAGCCCCCGTTTTCGAGGCTGCTTAGCGACAATAGCCATCGGTCGAGAACATTCCCGCTACCGGAAGTCACTGCAGCTACGCGCTAGGATCTAAGAAATGTGATGTTTGAATCGTCTACAGGCGCTCTATGTATATTCGCCAGCAGGGGCTTAAGGTCGTGACTCTGATGTTGGGGTTAGCCATCCTAGGGTGCAATCAGCGAACCCAAGACCTGTACCAAATCGAGGTGGAGCGAGCTTGCCAGAACTGTGACCTGCGCGGGGTCAATCTGGAACGGCAAAGTTTGGCCAGCAAGTATCGGGTTTCGGTGAGCAGCCAGCCGCTGTCAACCAATCCCCAAGGGCTAGGAGAAGCCCAGCCGGTGGATTTGACCGGTTCGGACTTGCGGGAAGCCAACCTGCGGGAAGCTAATCTGACAGAAGTGGTGCTAAATCAGACACAGCTCAACGACGCCGATCTCAGCAGCGCTAACCTGACGGGTGCTCAGCTAGTGCAGGCCGATTTGCAGGGGGCCAATCTGCAAGGGGCCACTATTGAGGACGCCAACTTTCAAGGGGCTGATTTAACTGGCGCCGACCTGCGGGGGGTGGACTTGTCGATTGCTGATTTGACCGACGCTGACCTCACCGATGCTCGACTGGGGAAAGCGCCTGAATCGAGCCGGTAATCGGTTGCGCTGTTCCCGTGAACATACTCTACTGTGCGGCTTGCAAAAGCTGAGCGATCGCATCATTTTCCCCTCGCCGCAAAGCATAATCCAGCGCTGTACGGCCCCACTGATCCACTACGGTGATGTCGACATCGTGCGCCAGCAGCAGTTTGGCGAGATCCTCGTGCCCTTTGAAGGCGGCCAAAATCAACGGCGTCACGCCTTCGCCATCAATCCAGTTCACCTCAGCTCCGCCGTCGATCAGAACTTGGGCAATGTCTGTGTGGCCATCTCGGGCAGCGTAAATCAGAGCCGTATTGGTGTGATAGACCGTATCGGGATCGGTGCCCGCGTCAAGCAGCGATCGCACGGCCGCCGCATCACCGGCTAGGGTAGCGGCAATTAGCGGCGGCCTCTCATCGATGTTCGAACTATCTGCATTGGAGGACGAGATGGCGGTTGGCGGTTGCTCCTGGGCTTGGATGTCGCAAGCGGCAATAGCTGAAAGGCTAGCGATGGCTATAAGCCCCAGCAGTGTCCCAGCATCGCCTACCGACCCAGGCTTTTGTCTATTTCTGGCGTCCATTGCTTGATCCGGTTGACCTCAACCCATCGTCGCGATCGCGGCATACTCTAGGGGAGCAATGATAGCTGTGCTTCCCGCGCTACTGTGCCGAGAGTGACTCCCTCATGGGCGAGCAGCCATTGCTTGCGAGCCAGTCCACCGGCGTACCCAGTCAGTTTGCCATTGGCGCCGATGACTCGGTGACAGGGCAACACAATGGAAATGGGATTGAGGCCATTCGTCATACCGACAGCGCGCACCGCCTTGGGACGACCGAGCTGTTTCGCTAATTCGCCATAGGTCATGACCTGACCCGGTGGAATTGTCCGCAGTGCCTGCCACACTTGTTGCTGAAAGTCAGTCCCGCCGGTGGCCGTCGGCATATCGTCTAAGCTGTGCAAATCTCCATCTAGGTAGGCGCGGAGGCGATCGCTGACGCCACCGGGATTATCAGCCTCATGTAGCCGCACCTCACCAAAGCGTTTTTGCAGCAGCGACAGCAGACGGTTTTCGCAGTCCTCGAAGTCTACGGCGCAGAGGGTGGCGTCCTGGGTGACCACCCAGATGGGGCCAATAGGAGACGGAATGCGATCGACCAGCAATGGCGATTGGTGATTGGGCATAGGTGATTGGGAAGCGGGTGTACTCATCACAAGTCCTTGAACCTCAATTTTTTTGGCACCGCCGCAATACCGGCAATCATACCCCTGTCATGGTTCTGTGGTGAAAATTCATCGACCTGCATTTATCGCCTGAACAGTGCGTGAGCTTCAACAAAATTCTCTGCATAAATGATATTTTCGCCGGTGAACTTAACAACGTCTTAGGGTTAATCGCAGATACTATGAAGCGTTGCTATGCCGGTGACGGCGATAATAAATGTTGAGGCGATCGCACCTATCGGCATATGGATTGCGCCTCCGGTGGTGCTGACTGATAATGCTAGAGAACTTAGGATGTTTCTGAGTTTGAGCTGCCCTGCCGTCCTCAATACTCGGCACGGTTGGAATAAAAATATTTGATATAGGAGATTGTATGACAACAGTGCAAACGGTGAGTACCCAACCTTATTCTGACCAAAAGCCTGGCACTTCTGGTCTGCGCAAAAAGGTGCCGACGTTTCAGCAACCGAACTATCTACAAAATTTTATCCAATCAATTTTTGACAGTCTTGACGGCAGCCAAAATCAGACCCTGGTAGTGGGTGGCGACGGTCGCTACTACAACCGCGAAGCCATTCAAATTATTCTCAAAATGGCGGCAGCCAACGGGTTTGGCAAAGTTTTAGTGGGGCAGGGGGGAATCCTTTCCACGCCCGCCGCTTCCTGCGTCATTCGTAAAAACAATGCCTTTGGCGGCATCATTCTCTCCGCCAGTCACAATCCTGGTGGCCCGGAAGAAGATTTTGGCGTGAAATACAACGTTGGCAACGGTGGCCCCGCGCCGGAGAAAGTTACTAGCGCCATTTTTGAGCGCAGCCAGTCCATCACGGAATATAAAATCCTCGACGTTAGTGATGTGGATCTAAATCGCATCGGCAGCACTCAAATGGGCCACATGACCGTTGAAGTTATTGACAGTGTGGCTGACTATGCGGCGCAAATGGAAACGCTGTTTGATTTCAGCCAGATTCAAGAGCTGGTGAGCAACGGCAGCTTCCGCCTGTGCATCGATAGCCTACATGCGGTTACCGGTCCCTACGCCAAGGCGATTTTTGAACGGCGGCTGAATGCACCAGCCGGCACGGTACAAAACGGTGAACCCCTGGAAGATTTTGGCGGTGGGCATCCTGACCCCAACTTGGTGTATGCCAAAAGCCTGGTAGATGTCTTGTTCAAAGACGATGGCCCGGACTTTGGCGCGGCGTCGGATGGCGACGGCGATCGCAACATGATTCTCGGCCACAATTTCTTTGTCACCCCCAGCGACAGCCTGGCGATTCTGGCGGCAAATGCCCAGCTGGTTCCGGGCTATCGCGATGGTCTGGCGGGCATTGCCCGTTCCATGCCCACTAGCCAAGCGCCTGACCGCGTCGCCGAAAAGCTGGGCGTTGACTGTTATGAAACCCCTACCGGCTGGAAGTTTTTTGGTAACCTGCTGGATGCGGACAAAGCTACTCTCTGCGGCGAAGAAAGCTTTGGCACCGGCTCTAATCATATCCGCGAAAAAGATGGCCTTTGGGCCGTGCTGTTTTGGCTCAACATTCTGGCGGTTAAGAAGCAGTCGGTCGAAGCCATTGTGAAAGCGCACTGGGCTACCTATGGCCGCAACTTTTACTCGCGCCACGACTATGAGGCGGTGGAGAGCGATCGCGCCAACACCCTGATGAATAATCTCCGCTCCCGCGTCGGGGCCATGGCGGGCCAGACCTTCGGCAGCTACGAAGTGGCCTATGCCGACGACTTTACCTACACCGATCCGGTGGATGGCAGCGTTGCCGAAAAGCAGGGCATTCGCATCGGCTTCACCGACGGCTCCCGCATTGTCTTTCGACTGTCGGGGACGGGCACCCAAGGCGCTACTTTACGCCTGTACGTTGAGCGTTACGAGCCCGACACCAGCAAACACGATCAGGAAACCCAGGCGGCCCTGGCCGACTTGATTCAACTGGCGGATGAAATTGCCAAAATCAAAGCGCTGACGGGCCGCGATGCACCAACCGTGATTACCTAACGATTGTGGAAAGGGGAACTATCGGGTTTAGTTCCCCTGAGAGAAGGGAAAAAGTTAGCTGTTTCTTTTAACCTTGAATCAACTTTATTGACAGTCGAAGGCTGGCAGATTGCGCGGTGATTCTACGGCTGATTGATGGCTTCCAAAGCAACTGCAATCGCCCGTTCCTTTTGCGGATCGTCTCCCTGAGCATATTCCAAGGAAAAGGGCACTTCGATATCCGGTTCAACCCCGACCCCTTCCAGACGAACGCCATCTACTTGAACATCAGCATAGGCTAAGTACAGGATGCTGCCGTCGTCCATAACCCGTAACGTGCCGCCGACCACTGCACCCGCTGTTTTGGTCCCCACCACCGGGCCAATGCCATACTGACGAAATCCGTAGGCGAGAATTTCCTTGCCGCTACGACTGCCTTCGTTGACCAGCATCACTACGGGCTTGCTCCAGGCAGAGTTGGAAGTCACAGGTGGGCGATCGCGAGTATCCGCCGTAATTCCGAGATTATAGGGAGCGTACAGATTGAGGTAATCAGGCGATGGCCCACCCCAGCCGTCTCTCAAATCGAGGATAAAGCTGTCGACATCCTTAAGCTGACCGTAGGACAGCTCTGCCTTAAGCGCCTCATGAATTTGCTCCCCCGCATAAGACCACAGGTGAGCATAGCCAATTTGCCTGCCGTCTCGCTCGATCACCTCAATGCTGGCTTGCATAGCGTCTAAGAACATCACTGTGCCGTCAAACAGTTGCGGCGTCACGATGAGTTCTACCTGCTGCTCCGGAGAGCGCTGCACCAGCAGCGTCAGGGGCTGCTCGGCTTTTTCAGAAAAAGAGTTGATGGGGTGAAAGGGCTGACCATCGACGCTGATCAGGCGATCGCCGACCAGCACTCCTGCCGCTGCCGCTGGGCTACCGTCCAGTACGGCTTTCACAAACCTGCCGTCAGCATGTTGAACTGTGAAAATGCCGATGCCGCTGTACTGCGGCTTCCCGTCCAGCAGATAGCTTTCTAACCGCTGTCGCGTCTCGGGAATAACCGTCAAGAAAATGCCGGCAAGCTGATAATAGGCAGGATCTTCTGGAATGTAGAAGTGCGTGTGGGAGACGTTCAACTCATCCAGCATCTGATTGACAATCTGGGCGAATTCAGCCTGTGATTGGGCCTGGTTTGCTAGCGGCTCATAGCGAGCTTTGATGTCAGTCCAGCTAACGCCGTTAAAATTGGGATCGTAAAAGTCGTCATTGACGGTTTGCCAAACCTGCTCAAAAATCCCGGAATGGGACTGTCCAATACTGGGCAAAATTGGGGCAGCAATCACCCCAACAAGCAAAATCAAGGCGCTCGTCAAGGCCATTATCAAGAAGCGGACATAGGGTATTCGGCTTAACTGCTGCATTTAAATCCTCTGGTCTTGACTCAACATCAGACCGCACGCTAATCCTGATGTATTTTGCGGAAGCTTGTCCGGGCTTTTGCCAGGCTTCAAAAAGTCCATTGGTATGTCCAAAATACTGCTCCAATTGATACCTGGAATCGCCTATCTTTCACGCTTATTAGATAGGTTTAACTCGCGTCCTAAAAATCAATTAAATTTATTCTGTCGCCGCAGCGCGACTAGATCGCGTTGATGTTTTGTCCTGTAAACTTGATTTAAGAAGAAAGCGCGGCGGTGCGTTTCTCAATCACTTCGACATAGGTCTGTAGAATTTGATTGGCCATCTCCTCATTATGGTTTGCCACAATTCGAATATTGGTATTCGGTTCCACACACTCTAGCTCGCAAAGTACGGGCGTTCCCTGCTGAAAGAACAAATCAACGCGGGCACGGCTAACTGAACCCGAGCCGAATTCATTATCCAATTGCTCAACAATATTTTCGGCAAACCGGAGCATTTTGTCAGGCAATTGGTCTAGCGGCATAAAGCGGCGACGACTGCTGCTGTCGCCTTTGAATAGTTTGGGTTTTTGGATGGCATGAGTACACTTTTGATCAAGCATAATGAGCGAATATTCACCCTCTTCAACGCCGCTCATATAGGTCTGAAGCAGCACGCCTTTTCTATTCAGGTCGGTTGCCAAACGATGAAAGATGGCATTTGCTTCGTCAGCGTGGTCAAGCACAAATTGTGCCCGTTTGTCTTCGTCAATTGGAATCTCTCGCCCGAAACGATTGTAAACAAAGGTGTCTTTGCCATCTGCAGAGATTACGGGCTTAATCACGATGTTGGCTCGATTCCACAAGGGATTTTGATCCAGTTCAGCCAGGATATCGGACAATTTGCGTCCGGCTAGTGGCTGAACAACACCATCTTCAGGTGAATTAGCGTCTTGATAAAAGCGCGACGGCGTTAGCCGTCCTAGTTCCTGAAATGCTGGATTTCTGGCCAGGATTTGCTCAAGAATTCCCCAATAGCGATACTTGGTAAATCCGGCTGCAATCACCGCTTTTGCGTTAATTAAGCGCTGCTGATTATCGCTCTCACAATTGTTGAGCCAACTAATATACTGCTGCGGATAATCGCAGGCATTCCAAGTTGAACTAACAAAAATTGAGTCGAACGAGAGCACGTCTAACTCCGTATCTTCCCAATCAATAATTTCAACCTGATGCCCTCGCGCTTGCAGCGCTGATTGCAGTCTTCGATCATCGTACCAGGGGCCAAATCGCCCATTATCTGTATAGTCGTGCTCAGCGGCGATCGCAATTCTAAACATGAGTGACTCCTTTATATAAAAGACAGTCAAACTACTTGTTGGCTAACGTCCTCATTCTTGATTGCTTCGCAAATTCCTGGCATCTCCTCTATCACGCTAAATATAGCGATAAATTCAGATTCACTTAGGTGATTGAAACATATTTACTTAGGCGATTAAACGTACTAAATTACTGTGGAACTGTCGCTACCGCTTACGGCTAGGCAGCAGCATAACAACGTGAAAGCCGGAATTTAACTGGCTTCCGCAGCGTTTGCCAATCACTTTTCAACTTGGATATTGCTAGGAGAATCGATATGGGCCTGTGCATTTATCTGCTCCGCCACGGTGAAACTGAAGCCAGTCAGTCAGACGTCTTTTGCGGTGAACTTAATCCTGATCTCACGAGCGCTGGAGCCGAGATGGCTCGCTACTTTGCGGAGAAGTATGCTGCCCTTTCGTGGCAGGCGGTGTATGTGAGCCCAATGCGGCGCACCCTGGCTACGGCTAAACCCTTTTGTGACGCCACCTGTCTGGAAATGCAGCAGCGAGAAGGGCTGAAGGAAGTCTTTTTTGGTCAGTGGGAAAATATGACCAAAGCCCAGGTCAACGAGCAGTTTCATGATGATTATGTGCGGTGGCTGACCGAACCCGCTTGGAATCCGCCCACCGGTGGTGAAACCGCCGTGCAGGTCGCGAGTCGCGCTTCCTTGGTCATCAGCGAGATTGAGGAAAAGCATCCCAGCGGCAACGTGCTGGTGGTGGCTCACAAATCGACCCTGCGAATTGTTCTGTGTAGCCTGTTGGGCATTGACCTCGGACGCTATCGCGATCGCATCACCTTTCCCGTCGCCTCGGTTAGCGTCGTCGAATTTGACGTCCACGGTCCCCTCTTGATGAAGCACGGCGATCGCTCCCACCTGCCCGCCGACCTCGATGCCCGCCCCGGCACTTAGGGCTTGTGGTTAATAAATTACCTGATTGGTGGTTGGGTAGCAGGGTGGCAGGGTGGTTGGGTGGCAGGGTAAGAGAGTGTGATGGGGAGGTTACTAATTTGCATGTCCCCCATTCCCTATTCCCCATTCCCCATTCACGCATCCCCTTATCACTCTCACACGTCGATCGCCTGCAGCAATTCCTCGTGTGCTTTGACCGGCACTAGCGTATTGGCGGCAATAAAACCGCTGGCAGCGACAGCAGGGAGACCAATGCCCGGAAAGGTGGAGTCACCGCAGCAGAGCAGACCATCAATGGGCGTTTTGGGACCAGGAAAAAGCGCCTTGCCTGCCACGATCGCCGGGCCGTAGCTGCCGCGATGACGGCGTAAAAACCGTTCGTGGGTGAGGGGAGTTCCCGTTAGAGCAACTTCAACGCGATCGCGGATGTCGGGAATAACTCGCTCTAACGCCTGCCACATTACTGCCGAGCGCTGCTGTTTAAGCTGGTGATAGGCCTCACTGCGGCGATCTAGCCCTTGCCAAGGGGCATAGGGTTCATTGCCGGGAGTGTAGACGTGAATCACGTCTTTTCCAGTCGGGGCGAGGGTGGCATCCAGTCGCGAGGGCAGAGAAATCAACACCACGTTTTGGGGAGCCGTGACGCCTTTTTCCCAATCGTTGACCACGATGTGATGACAGGCTAGGTCATCCGGTAGGCCGCTGCCGTCAATGCCCAGGTGCAGATGCATAAAGCTGTCGCAGGGGGGAATATCTTGTCGCTGTTGCCGCAGCGATCGCGTGGCGGCATGGTCGGGCAATAAATTTAGGGTGTCCCAAATTGACGCATTAGACACAATTGCCTGGCGCGCTGTTAGCACTTCTCCAGATTTAAGCCGCACGCCTTGGGCGCGATCGTCGGCCAGCATAATTTCCGCTACGTGAGCCCCTAAGCGCAATTGCCCACCGTGTTTTTCCAGGCCCCGCACTAGGGCGCTGACGAGGGCGGCACTGCCCCCAACGGGATAGTCGAGCTGCACGCCGGGACGATACCAGTCGGCAAACATAAAGGCCATTTCGGCGGCGCTGGTGCCGGCGGCTGGTAGGCCCGACAGCAAAAAACACAGCAGATCTAGCCAGTTTTTTAGAAACGGATCGGTAACGGCTCGCTGCATCAAATTGCTGAAAGGGCCGGTCAAATCGGACAGGCGCAGCGCGTGGGGCCACAGTTTGCCGGCATAGGGCCAAATGGTTTGCAGACAACTCCAGTCAAGGCGTAAGGCGGCTGGGGGCAGAGCGATCGCGGCTTCACCATAGGGCCGCATCAGGGTTTGCAACTGTCGCCATTCCTCGACCGCGACGGGGCCGCGCAGGCGAGCCAGCACATCACAAAACTGGTCGGCTCCCACTTGGGTATTAAAGGTGCCTTCGGGCAGACAGCAGCCCCAGGTATCGTAGGTTTGCCAATCGGCATCTTCCCCAATGGCGTCGAGCACCTGACGCAGCGGGTTGGCGGAGGGACTGTAGGACAGGCCAGAGTAAAGCGACGGCCCCGAATCGAATTTAAAGCCGCCGCGCTCAAAACCGTGGGCCGCGCCGCCAGGAATCGTATGACTTTCGCAGACCACCACATCCAGGCCATAGCGCGCCAGCAGGACACCGCAGCTCAATCCCCCAATGCCGCTGCCAATCACGATCGCATCTGCTTGCATATTTATCGAGTTCTCCTTTTTCCTCCGGGATGCGTCATCTGAGGCGAAAATCCTGATGGAATCAGATGCTTCCGCCCGTCTCAATCACCTCAGCTAAGGGCCGAAGTCCCCACAGTTGAAGCGTGGGGAATCTAAGCATCGCTAGCCTCATAACGCTATCCTCTAGTGTTACGAAAAATAACAAAGCTGGCACGTCACCTCCTTAATGTTCTGATGGAATAACCTTTGCTGCGATCGCCACGCCGTCAGTTAACCGAAGGCAGTATCATCACAAAATACCCATCGCCCATAAGGACGCTATTTTTCTCTGATTGCTGTAGTGTTTGCTCAAGCTGCCAACGCGCTGCTGCTCTCCAGTTCGCCCATTTTGGGCAGCTTTTGGTTTGATAGCGCAGTGCTAGTTTTTCTGCTGGGTCTTTCTGCCTTCTTTTCGGGCTCTGAGACTGCCATTACTGCGCTAGATAATCTCAAGCTGCGATCGCTGATTCAAGAAACGGGCGATCCGGATCGCCTGTTTACGCTCGTCCTGCAGCAGCGCACTCGGTTCATCATCACTCTGCTGGTGGGCAATAACTTAATCAATAACTTTGCGGCCATTTTGACCAGCAATTTATTTGCTATTTGGTTTGGCAGCGCCGGATTGACCATTGCCGCCATATTTATTACCGTGCTGCTTTTGATTTTTGGTGAAATTACCCCCAAGTCTCTGGCTATCAGCAACGTTTTGTCCTTTTTTCGGGCGGCTGTGCGTCCCATTTACTGGCTTTCGCGGCTGCTGACCTGGCTGTACATTATTCCCGTGCTGGAAAATGCGACCACGCGCTTGATTCGACTAATCCAAAGCGGACAAAAACAGCCCACCGAGTCCGTCCGGGATTTGCAACTGCTAATCGAAGTGTTGGGAGGATATGGCAAGCTCGACTTTGATAAGCGACAGCTCCTGAATCGCGCTCTGCGCCTGGATCAGCTACAGGCGCGGGCGCTGGTTAAGTCACGCATTGATATGCAAACCATTGCCCAAGATGCCAGCCTGAGTGACCTAGTGCAGCTCTGCCTCAAAACCGGCTATTCTCGCATTCCCATCCAGGAAGATTCAAAAGACCAAATTGTCGGCGTCGTTCATCTGAAGCGGGCGCTCCAGGAGCGGGCCAAGCTGGAAAATATTGGCCAAAGCGATGGCCCCGTTACGCTGGCGATGCGCCCGCCATTTTATGCTCCAGAAGGCCAACCTACGGCCATTTTGCTAAAACAAATGCTCCAGCAGCGATTTCATATGGCGATCGTGGTGGATGAGTTTGGCGGCACGGTGGGTCTGGTGACCCTGGAGGATATTTTGGAAGAGCTGGTAGGTGAGATTTATGACGAAAGCGATCGCCCGGCTCGCCATCCGTCGGTGACAACTCTTCCCAATGTCACCTCCTGAATGGAAAGGTATTAGAGTGCTTTGGAGGGTTGCACTCATCGACAGGCAACCAACTCAAAACTCAAAACTCATCCTTAACGGATATTCTCCAGGGACAAATAGATCCGGATGACAGCGCCAGGGAACTTTTGTGAACGCTTCTGACTATTGAAAAGTCTCTGCCAGGCGCCGATTAACACTGGTGACATCAAAAGCCGCGGGATCAAAGTCGCCCAGCCAATCCAACAGTTCTTCAAACTCGGGCTCGTCAGGGTCTGACAGGCGCTCCAGCAGTTCCTCGTACCCCCAAATGCCACCGCAATCTTCTGGCGGACAGGCGCGATCGCCCTCTAAACAGCGCGGTAAATCATCGGGCGTGACCAATGGCTGCATCTCAGCCACCGTGACTTGATGTACCCAACCGTCGCCAAAGTCATAGGTATAGCCGAACTTTTTTCCCGACTCAAAGTTAAATGTCGCAAGCTGTACAGTTGTGGAATCCAGGGTGTCATCCAGCGGCACGGGAAAAGGGCTAGCGTAGCGATCGCGGCCAATATCGAACGCGTACAGGTGGCTAAACTCCCACCCCATGACCACCTGCAAAACTGCGTGCAGTTCATCCAAGGTGATTTGGTCGCTCACCTCGAAGCTGCGCCAGATGGGCGGCTCGCTATCCATCAGCCAAACGTGACACTGTAACCGTTGGGGCTTAGCCATCTTCGACACCTACAGACTAGAGCTGGTGCCATATTCATCTAACCAGTCACGGCCTAGGCGAATGGTGATATCAGAGTCGAGAATGCCGGTGCTTTCCACCCGCACTTCACCTAAGCCTAGGAACCGCTGTAGGGTTTCGGCGCTAGCCAGATCGCCATTTTGAGCGACGACTCGAGTAATGGGCAGCTCTTGGTTCCAGTCCTGCTCAACAAAAACGTTGTAATAGCCGCTGTCGTAAAGGGTTTGCACTAAACTTTCGACCGCGATCGCGTCTCCAGTACTATCTTGAATAGCAATGCGCAGCGATTGCGGATTTTCCGACGCGGCCACTTGACGAGTGCCATAGCCCAGATACTCCGATACCATGCTGTCAATTTCGGCCAAGTTGGGGATCCAGTAGCTCAGCTCAAAGTCGCTACTGCTGCTGAAATTCCCCGGCAGCATCAGCATTTGCACATTGTAATCGTTGATTTTTGAAGCATACCCCGACAGGGCCAGCAGCTCTTCGACGCTGAGATTGGTATCCACGTGGGACTGGATTACCGACAAAATTTTGGGTAAACGGGTGATGGTTTTGGGATTAATGGCCTGGTCAATGGTGGCCCGCATTAACATTTGCTGTCGCTGAATGCGACCAATATCGCCATAGTCGTCGTAGCGAAACCGTAGAAACTGTAAGGCTTTATCGCCGTCCAAAGTCTGCTCACCGGCTTTCAAATTGATGTAGAGATGCTGACTGTCATCCTGATATTTCATATCTTTGGGCACGTTGACCGTGACTCCGCCGAGGGCGTCAATCAGCTTCTCGACTCCCTGCACATTGATGCGCACATAGCGGTCAATTTCTACCCCGCCCAGCAGATCACTCACCGACTTTGCTGACAGCGCCGGTCCGCCCAGCTGATTGGCTTCGTTCAACTTAGTCATTTGCCCTTGCACCAGCGTGCGCGTGTCGCGCGGCAGCGACAGCACAATCAATTGCTCCGTATGCGGATTAAACCGAATCAGCAGCATGGTGTCTGATAGCCCATCAAAGGAATTTACCAGCGCGTGGTAACCCAGATTGCGCGCCTCTGGCGGCAGGTCGTTGACATCAGTGGTCAGCACTTTCATCCCCAGCACCAGAATATTGACGGGGCGCGTCAGCTGGGGCACCTGCAGGCTGTTGCCTTCGGTAATGGGTTCATCTTGATTGAAAAAAGCGGATTCTTCCTCAGTCAGACTATCGTGCAGCAGTGGCTTACTGTTGAGCGAAACTGCCAAAAAGGCACCGCCCACCGCCGATGCCGTTGCCACCCCAATCAAGGCGACGCCAATTCCTAACCATTTGGGAACGCGAAAGCGACGAGACTTTTTCGCCGAGGGATGGGGCTGGTAATGACGGATTGGTCGATAAGATTTTTTGCTAGGCACAAGGAACCTCAAACCACAGGGGTTGGTCAAAGCAGTCAGCCCATAGGGTCGGGCGATGACTTAAAAGCGGTAAATGGGCAACAATCAAACACCGTCAAATCAGTACAATTGCATTAATCATAGTCGATTTTGATGGCTGACTAATCGCTATATTCCAGACTGGGTAGTCGAGTGGCTGAAATGGTAGCAGCTTTTTGCGATCGCAACACCAATATCTCCTCGCGCTGCCACAAATCCTCCGTATTGTAGTGACGAAAATAAAAATTGCCAGATTTTTTTGCGCGTCACCAACATAAATACAAAATGCGATGAGAACGAACGTTGTCGCAGCCGTTCACTGCAGGCTGAAGCTGAGAACATGCTCATCTGACGGTTAGCTGGGTCATTAAAGATGGCTTCAGGGCAGGCGATCGCCCAGCTTGCTAATTCCTGGTAGCCGTACCGAGTTCCCCTGCAGCAATCGCACCATCAGCCACAGGTTAGTCACAAAATAGCCGGTTGTTGCCAAAAGACTGGTAATTAATAAGCGCATCGCCGCCGTATCTGACACCTGACTGCCGGCCGCTGTCAACACATACATCGCAACCCAGGCCATTGCCAACGTCACTGCCGTTTTACTCACGGTCTGCTCGCGTTTTGATCCCTGCTTTAAGTACAGACTCCACAATGCAGGAAAGAAGCCAAAAATTGGCACTAAATAAATGACCAGCTTCAACGTTTCAAGCTTAGTGTCAGGGTCGGAGCGACGGAAACGCAGCATAGCAGCAGGGAAAAGAGTTTCAGAGACTGAGGCTGGTCGTGGGGCGACATCCTCAACCCCGTTTGGTGTCAAAACTGTATGCCAAACTGGAATGGATTTGGGAGCGCCTATCTACCTTAGAATATTTGCACAGTAACTTATTTGCCAGCTATTCAGCTTAGATAAGGCTCATGCTTTATCTAAATTCTGGATGCGGGAAATGGCTTCACAGACAACCAATCTGAGTCGGCATACCGGACAAAAATATACCAATACGTCCAAAACCGCAGTTTTAATACTGAGTGATTTTTAGATCGTCGATATTCAGAATCGGTTGAGATAAAAAACAAATAATCTATTTATCCCCGAAGCAGTGTAAACGTTTCCTTTGAAAACCATAAATTACTGGTTTCTTTGGCTTCGTGCACCTGTACATAGCCTTCTGATGTGGATATGCCAGAATCCCCTTCAAAACTAGTATATTCGAGGCCTTTTATCAATAAATATTGTTTAGAGCGCGTCTGGAGTTAAATCGCGAGATCCATCTTGAGGTGGAATAGGCACATTAAGATAAATATTGGAGTTGAATGAGTGAAATAGAAACCTGTGGCCAATATTAAGGACGAGACGCCAGCCGGCGTTTCGCAACCTGAGCTCGCCGACCCAAGCTCCATAAAGTTTGCGTTCGATAGTATTGAAGCTGCCCTCCATGACTTAGCTGCTGGACGAGCGATTGTAGTAGTAGATGACGAAAATCGAGAAAATGAGGGCGATGTCATTTGTGCTGCCCAATTTGCCACGCCCGACATGGTCAACTTTATGGCCGTTGAGGCGCGGGGGCTGATTTGTCTGGCCATGACTGGCGAGCGGCTGGATGAGCTGGAATTGCCGCTGATGGTGACGCAGAGTTCCTTCGAGGATGAGAATGAACAAACCGCTTTCACTGTTAGCATTGACGCTGCCTTAAATTGGGGGGTGACGACAGGTATTTCAGCAGACGATCGCGCTCGCACCATTCAAGTCGCGCTGAATCCCAAAGCTCAGCCCCAAGATTTGCGACGTCCAGGACATATTTTTCCACTGCGGGCCAAAGAAGGCGGCGTCCTGAAACGGGCTGGACATACGGAAGCGGGAGTCGATTTGGCTCGGCTGGCGGGGCTTTATCCGGCCGGAGTAATTTGCGAAATTCAAAATCCTGATGGCTCCATGGCTCGACTGCCTGAGCTGGTGGACTATGCCAAAATCCATAACCTTAAACTTATTAGCATTGCTGATTTAATCAGCTATCGATTAGAACATGAGCGGTTTGTTGAACGTGAGGCGATCGCTAATCTGCCGACTCAGTTTGGCCATTTCAAGATTTATGCCTATCGCAATCTGATGGATAATTCCGAACACGTGGCTATGGTGAAGGGGGACCCCGCCACCTTTGCTGACCGCCCGACCATGGTGCGAGTGCATTCCGAATGCTTGACGGGGGATTCATTTGGCTCCCTGCGCTGCGACTGCCGGATGCAACTACAGGCGGCCCTCAAGATGATTGATACTGCTGGTCGCGGAGTTGTGGTTTATCTGCGGCAAGAAGGGCGCGGCATTGGTCTGGTTAATAAGCTCAAAGCCTATTCTCTACAGGACATGGGGCTAGATACGGTCGAGGCGAATGAAAAGCTGGGGCTACCGGTTGATCAGCGTAATTATGGGGTTGGCGCCCAAATTTTAAATGACATTGGCGTGCGGCAGTTTTGCTTAATTACCAACAATCCCCGCAAAATCGCTGGTCTTAAAGGCTACGGTTTAGAAATGGTTGATCGCGTACCGCTAATTGTGGAGACGACGCCCTATAACTCTCACTATTTAGAGACGAAGGCCCAAAAACTAGGTCACATGTTGCTGCAGACCTATTTAGTGACGATCGCGATTCAAACTCTGGAGGGGATTTCAGCCATTTCAACCAAGTATGAGCAGTTGGAAAAAATTCGGCAGTTAGCCCAGCACCAAGGATTATTTGTGCAGGAAGAAGTGAGGTCGATTGCGGTAGCCTTGTTTGGTCCCGGTCGGCTCATCATCAATTTGGGACTAGAAACTCCCCAAGCCGTCGAGCCGGGGTGGTATAACCAGAAGTCTTCTGAGCTTTGGCCATCGGTTGGCAAAGTATTAGACGAACTGGTGCAGTGGCCGCAGATGGAGCAGTTGGAAATACTGCTCTCCAACGGGGCTGATCCGGTTAGTCATCTGCAAGTCGGGCTAAGTCGGCAGCACTTTTCGGTTGATCCAGGACAGAATATGAGCTATCCGTCTGAACTGCAGGGCAGCTTGCAGACCCAGCGAGTTTATATCTTTTCTCGCCACAGCAAGAATGACTGATCTGCGGGAAAAGCCCTATTGCTCTTACATTAAGGCAGACACCAGACTATCTGTTCCCTGGGTTTTTAGCCCTGATTGATAACGCGCCCCCAGTTAAATTCTTGACTGGTTGACGAGTCTGCTGCTGAAAAAGCTAATTGAGATTGAGGAAAATGACGACCTTTATAAAGTACCTGCTAATTGGTATCGCATGTGTGGTGAGCTGGCTGGGGCTGCCAGCGCCCGTCAGTGCTCAAGATTATGCGCCGCCCCTGTCGTTCAGTAATGCGGAGCTGCGCGGTCGCGACTTTCGCGGTTGGGAAATTCAGGCGGCGGAGTTTTCTAACGCTAATCTATCGGAGGCAGATTTCACTGGTGCCGATGCCCGGGGAGCCATTTTCAGTGCCTCGGTGGCTAGAAAAACTAACTTTCACGGCGTCGATTTTTCAACGGGCATGCTAGACACGACGGATTTCACCAATGCCGATCTGTCGGATGCTGTTTTGGTAGACACCATCATGCTGCGCTCGACGTTTGATGGTGCCGATATCACGGGGGCCGATTTTTCGGGGGCCCTGCTCGACGGCGCGCAAATTCGTAACCTGTGCGCGATTGCTACCGGAACTAACCCCCAAACCGGCATTGCCACCCGCGATTCACTGGGGTGTCGCTAGCTGACCGCAGCGGTTGAGCGGGGCGCCAGGGGCAGCTCCAAGCGATCGCCAACCCGCGGTTCTAGAACTTGAATATTCCGCCCTTGGGCCGCCAAGCGCTGACGAACTTTGTCCGCGCTTCCGGAAGCCTTCAAAATCGATACTAAAAACCCTTCGTATTCAGTATCGGCGGCATCGGTCGTCGGCAGCATTACCTGGGGCTGCAGCCAATCCGCCAGTTCATCAGCACTTTTAAGTCCCCGAATAATCGGGCCGACTAAAGGCAACGATAGCGTCACCATGGGAGTTAAGACTACATCAACGGGCGCCTCTGCCTGCAGCGTGTCTTCATGGAAGCCATGGGGCTCATAAAACAGTTTTAGACCCGTGGCGTTATCCGTAACGACGTAGCCGTTTTCCCGGCGAGTGGGCCCAATGGGAGCTCCCAAAACGGCCTTAATTGTCACGTCACCACGGGTAACCGACTCACCGTGGTTGATTATCGTCACATCGCTGAAGCCGAAATTGCGCACCGCTTCAGCCGCGCTGGGTGATCCCACCACTGGAATCGACTTATCCAGGGCCTGCAGCGTTTCGGGATGGGCGTGATCTTCGAGCCCTTGGCTCAGCAAGATAAAGCTGACGTCGCTGGGCAAGGGCTGAGGGTGACGTTTTTCGCCCTTAAACAGCCAGCCGGCATTGCTGAACGTGAGTGAGCCAATTAGCCAGGGATCGACAAGAATTTTTTGGTCGGCAATTTCCCAAAGCCAACTATTGTTATCTAGCCAAGTTGTAAACATAACCGCAGCAATGTGATGTCTTTTTTACAGTGTAAGGGGTTTGACCACTTTGGGGCGATCGCCGCAGCATTGCCCTGGCGGTAAATTGAGGCTGGGAAATTGCTTGTTTTCAATGATCCCCGTATAATCCTTTGATGAATTGTGAGAAAACTACCGAGTTTTCTGTTTGTTCCCTGGAAAAACCCATGCGATTTCGATTGCCAAGGCCCTACACCGTTCTCGTAACGCGAAGTGGTGAAACGCCGACTGCGATTACTCTCCGACCTTTACCAATTGCTCTGTTTGGGTTACTGCTGGCGACGATTCCAGTGGTTTGGGTGACCCAACTGCTGGGACATAATGAGCAACTGGTTCAGGAAAACGAAACTTTGACTGAAACCGCCAATGAAGTCTTGGTGGAGCTGGAAACACTGGATTCTGAGGTAGAAGATCTGCGCGAACGAGCTGGTTTATCTCAAACCAGCAGCGATCGCTCTCAATCCCCATCCTCAGTAGAAGAGTCGCAGGGGGGAGTAGGCCTTGCAGTTGATGCTGCCGATCTCTTTGCTGTGGCAAAATCCCGTATGCCTCAAATTGACACGAAATTGCAGGTGCAGGTGCGGCCGGCATTGGAAAGTACCTTGGCCGAAGAGGCGGCGCAAGCCGCTGCTTTACCGAACGCCAAACCGCTCAAGCGCGATTTGGAAGTGTCATCCGAGTTTGGGCTGAGGCGCAATCCCTTTGGCGGGTTTCGCTATGAGATGCACAGCGGCATTGATTTTCGCGGACCCATGGGCACGCCAATTTATGCGACGGCTAACGGCGTTGTGGTCAAAGCTGAGCATTCTGGAGGCTATGGCAAACATGTGGTGATTGATCACGGATACAGTTATGAAACGCTTTACGCCCACCTGTCTGACATCACCGTGCAGGCGGGCGATCGCATAGACCGAGGAGACTTGATTGGCGAGTTAGGCTCTACGGGTCGCTCCTCCGGACCGCATTTGCACTATGAAGTACATCGCAATGGGCGGCCAGTAAATCCCCGCTACTACCTCGATATTGAAGATATCGCTAGCCAATAGGCTCGACTTTGACGGTTGATGACGACGGTCTCCCGCCGCAGGCACCCAAACTAACTGAGGAAATTTAAGCATGGCGATCGCCCAGTCAGCCGGGCCGCGTAACCGATGGCGGCACTGTATTTTCCAAGGAGTGATGCTGCTGGTCATCGCTATTGGCTTGACCTTTGGCGGAGCGATCGCTTGGGCTGACGAAGCCCCTGAAGCCAGCAGCCCACCGCCAGCGGCAGCCGCCACCGAACTAAACGCCACAGATATTCCATCCGAAAAGGTTGACCAGTTCGTATCGGCCTACCTCAGCGTTGTGGAGCTGATTGATCAGCGCACCGAAGAGCTGCAGCGTACCCAAACGGAAGCGGAATCCTCTCAGCTACAGCGGGCCATTGAGGCTGAAGCGTTCAATTTAATTCAAGGAGCAGGCCTGTCTCAGCGGGACTATTTTCAACTTTTGGGATTAGCCAATACCGACCCCGAATTTCGCGATCGCGTCTTGGCTCAGTTGGAAGAGAGTCAACCATAGGTGTGGCTTCGCAGTCCTAGTCGAGGGCTGATTGATTAAGGCTTTGGCGACCAATGGCACCTGTAAAATAAGCGCAGTGACGGGCGCCGGTTTAGGCTGCCAGCCGGTATCGCCGGTCTAAAGTTTGCAATTTCTGGTCAACGATGACCCCAGAGCTCTTTTTTGATATGACATCTTCTCCATCTGTCGATAATAATTCTGTCCATGCAGGGATAGTTGAATCTGACTGGCAGTACGGCGATCTCGCGATTGCCCAGGCCGCCACCGGTCCTTTAGAAAAGTGGCCAAACCGGACAGAAAACGCTTACACCATTCATCTAGAGCATCCCGAATTTACGGCCTTGTGTCCCCGGTCAGGCTATCCAGATTTTGGCACCATCGTGGTGGACTATCAGCCCGGTGACTGGGTTGTGGAACTTAAGGCCTTCAAACTCTATATAAATTCGTTTCGGAATCAGCGAATTAGCCATGAAGTCGTCACCAACACAATCACTGATCGCCTTTGGCAGGAGCTGGCGCCGATTGGCCTGCGAGTGATTGGCGACTTTACCCGGCGAGGCGGCGTTAAGACAGTGATCACCGTGGCGAAGGGTGAGGTTTCGCTGTTTGCCCCTTACCAGGCAAATGTGCTGTAGCCAGCGATGGATTTACTGCATCCCCTGACGGCGTTTTTGGAGCGAGATCGCCCGGCGACGGCTCCCGACTACTGGTATGAGGGCGATTGTCCCCGAACTCGGCAACGCTGGCGACTGCCCCGGACGAGAGCTGCCGAGGCGATCGCTCGGAGGCTAATGCAGCAGTTGGCCGCAGACGAGCGCTACCAGCAGGAAGGCAAAATGTATGGCGTATTGCTGGCTCAGACGCCCGCTGGCGAGTCGGTAGTTCTTAAAGCCTTTTCGGGACTGCTCAATGGCCAGAGCGACGTAGTAGGCTGGGTGCCGCCGATTCCTGGGCGAGCCCAGGTTTCACTGCTGGAAATGCAGACGCTGCAGCAGCTTGAGCAAATCAAGCAGGTTTTGATAGGACTACAGCAATTGCCTGAGCGAGCCCTTTTAGCGGAGCAAGAAAAAGCCTTTCAAGACCAGCTCAATGCCTTGACCATGAAGCATCGGCAGCGTAAACAGGAACGCGATCGCCTGCGCCAGCAATACACTGTGACGCTGACGGGCAGTGATTTACAGCAGGTTTTGGACACGCTGATGCATCAAAGTCAACGAGACGGGGGCGATCGCCGACGGCTCAAACATCAGCGCGACCAGGCACTTTTTCCCTTGCGGCAGGCAGTCGCCGACGCTGATGCCCAAATTACGGCGCTTAAGCGTCAGCGCCGAGACCTCTCACGTCAGTTGCAGGCGCAAATGCATACGGCCTACGCCCTCACCAATTTTGCTGGTGAGACGGCGGCTCTGCAGAGTCTATGGCCCACCGGCCTACCGACCGGTACCGGAGACTGCGCCGCTCCCAAGCTGCTGCACTATGCCGCAACGCATCAATTCAAGCCGCTGGCCTTAGCCGAATTTTGGTGGGGACCTGCCACCACAGATAAGCAGCCGGGCCAATTTTATGGGGCCTGTAAAGATCGCTGTCAGCCTATTATGGGCTTTTTACTATCCGGCTTATCGGCAACCATACCGACTGAGGCCGGACCGCGATCGCCTTTATCGGTGCTGTACGAAGATGAAACATTACTGGTGATTGATAAGCCTTCAGGACTGCTGTCTGTCCCCGGACGCACGAGCAATTTGCAAGACAGTGTGGTCAGTCGGCTGCGGGGACAGCGACCCCACGAGCAATATCTGGCGGCAGTGCATCGCATTGATCAGGGAACTTCCGGCATTCTCGTCGTGGCGAAAACGGCAGCGGCCCATCGCGCTTTGCACCAACAGTTTGCTCAGCGGCAGGTGCAAAAAACCTACGAGGCAGTGCTGAGCCGCCCGATTGTCGCTGCTCGCGGCCTGATTGATCTGCCGCTTTGGCGCGACCCCCGCGATCGCCCCAAAACCTGCGTGCACTATCAACATGGCAAGCCCAGTCAGACGACCTATGAGTTGCTGGCTGCCAGCGATCGCCCGCGTCTCCGCTTTATTCCCCACACGGGGCGTACCCATCAGCTGCGGGTACATGCGGCTCATCCCCAGGGACTCAACTCCCCCATTCTTGGTGATCCTCTTTACGGCACTGACAATAACACGGAGGACCCAGCACCGCGGCTGCATCTTCATGCCCGCGCCATCCGCCTGACCCATCCCACAACGAACCAAACGCTTGAAATTACTTCTCAAGTGCCTTTTTAGGCTAAGCGATTGCCAGTCTTTGAAGGACGGCAAAGCCATCGTCCACGTTTATTGCGGCTAGCAATATCTAAGCCTTTACTTTTTTCGGTGCTTTTGGCTTTTTGCTCAGTCGCTCTAGGCTCAGTGCCAATACGCCCAGGGTCACTAAAATCACCCCAATCCACTGAATCAGCTGCAGCGCTGACTTGGGGCCGGGGGTGATGAGATAAGCCAAAATTGCAGTCAACACTGGCCCACTGGAAGCCACAATAGACGCCTGGGCAGCGCCCATCAGGCGTACCCCAAAGTTATTGAACAAGTAACCCAACAGCGTCAAGACGCCAAGCAAAACTCCAGCTAGATAAAGTTTGGGATAGCTGCTGGGCTCGCCGGTTTCTAAGCCGAAGAAAGAGCCGCCAATCAAAATCAGACTGGTTAGGACAAAAATAGTGGTGAACTGCACCAAAGTTACCGGCACCGGATGCAGCTTACGAAAGCTAATCTGCATCGACACTAGATACATGGCAAACGCCGCGCTTGATAGTAAGCCAGCAACCACGCCCCAGGGTGAAACCTCACCGGTGGACAAGTTAGACAGATCAACACTGATGCGCGGCAAAGCCGTAAAGACGATGCCGATAGTGATGGTAAACATGACCAATCCCCGCAGTGGGGATGGGCGATCGCCAAACAAAAACCACGCTAACGGCACGGCAATCAGCGGATACATAAACAGCAGCGTCACCGCTACCCCTGGTCCGATGTCAGAAATCGCTTTATAAATCAGCACCTGCGACATAAACAGGAAGCCACCGCTAGCAACCACCGGCAGCAGCGGTCGCTTATCCTGCTGGCCCAAAAACTTACGAATATCGGCCCAGACTTTGGGATAGATGTTGTGAGCGACGATGGCGATGAGTGGCAATACCACTAACATCCTGATCCACAGCAGCATGAGTGAATTGGGAATGTTCAGCGGAAAAATGCCTTGAATAGGAAGCTGTCCAAAAATATTGCCGCCGTAGCCAATCAGGCCCACCATAACGTTGTGAAACGACAGTGCCAGAGTCGACAAAACGATCAGCAGCAGCCCAGTTTGAAACGCCGAGGTAGAACTGCTGGCCTTGCCCGATGTGGACTTTGGTCGGCCAGTCTTGGTCGGAGCAGTCTCCCTAGTAGGTGTTGGGGCAGGGGCCGTCGCCTGGTGATAGGGCAAGGCAGCAGCTCCGGGTCCATTGCTGCTGTGGGCGGGGTATGGCGGCGCCTGCCGGTAGCCATACAGCGCTTGACCATTACTACCGCCATTGCCGTTGGCGATCGCCCCTACCGATTGAGGTCGAGCCACCTGCGTCTGCAACTGTAGGCTCAGACGACTAACCAGCGCCTCCAGAATCGCTTCGCCCTGCTGCTCCATGCTGTGCATGCGGCTAATTTGCTGAGACAGGGAGCTTTGGTAGCTATTGAGATCCTGCTGCAGGGAATGCAGGGTGTCGTTCAAACTGGCATCCAGTGACGACAATAGCTGATAGGCATTTTGTAGAGAGCCATCAGAATTAGTCGCACCACTAATGGCGGCGCCGCTGTAAATATCTTGGGTCAGCCGACTTTGTAAATGCGTTGCTAAGGCCTGCGCCAACTTTTTTGCCCAGAGCTGTTGCTGAGCCAACTGCTGGCGACTCAACTCGGCGCTGTGCTGCTCTTTAAGAACGTCAACCTGGCCTTTGAGCGACTGATATTCCTCTTCTAAAATTTCGATGTCATTCAGCAGGCGATGCTTTGTGCCCTGCAGCCGAGTAATGTCCTGATTCAACTGACCGGAAAGCTCATCGCGCAGAGCCCTCAGGTCTTGAGACACTTTACGGAGCGCCTCGCGGGCTGCCTTGCCCTCGTCATTGGGGTTGCTCGGTGCGTTATTCAACTGACCCATGAATATAGCTGCCCCTAATTCGGCAAATCCGCCGGCTTATAGTACCCACGTTATATGACGTTTGCTCTTGCGCCTGCTGCTATTGTGCTCAAAAATCTTGAAAAGGTATCAAATCGTTGAGAAAAAGTTCAATTTGTCAATATTTTCCGGTGAAGATTTTGATCTAATGTTCACAATTTTTGTTGCTGATGTAAAGCACTGAGGCCGAGTCTGATGCCGACTGGAGCGAGCGCGCTGGGTAAAAAATTGCCTGATTTAGCTGTCGTTATAGGTATACCCAATGCTTTAGATATACCCAATGCAGAATGTGGAATGCAGACTGCTTACCCCGCGTGCCGGTACGTTGGGATTTGAAACAGCAATGTGTCGTTGCTCCACTCCAGAGCGCGATCGCGAGCAGCTTGTAGACGCTTAGTTACCCATCAGGACGCCGCGCTCCGATATTGGTAAAAGGGCTACTCCTGGCCAATCTAAAATTGCCATCGTTCCATCGCCCCATCTTCTCGCCAAAAGTACTGCAATGCCGTCTTTCAAAACCATATCCTAGGCGCTGACGCCGTGATCTTGGCTCGATTCAGGGAGGGGTAAATATACTGGAAAGCAAGGCACATAGAGAGTTGACAAGTGCTGTTATGGTCAGAGACCGATTTCATGGAGTAGTGCGTGTTGCTTTAGCAAAAGCGGCATGGAAAATCACTGCTGATCCCTATGAAATCAAAGTCGACGTGTGGATTTTGAGATCGATCTGGCCGCCGAGAGATTAATTGCGGCTGAGTCTGAAGACCGCAAAATTGCCGTGGAAATCAAGAGCTTCCTTAGCCCGTCAAATGTCTCTGACTTCCACACTGCCCTGGGCCAATTTCTTAACTACCGAGATGCCTTATCCATCGTTGATCCTGATCGCGAATTATATTTGGCTGTTCGCTCGGGAATCTATGAAAGTTTTTTTCAACGTCGTTTCATCGTATCTGCGGTTAAGCGATATCAGTTACGTCTACTCGTCTATGATGTCAACCAGGAGGCGATCGCACAATGGCTGTAGAGCAATATAGACGCTATATTCAACAGCTCCTTTCAGAGCGGGCAAGGCAGGGGCAAGGACAACAGCATGGAACCGAGTACGAGGTACAAACCCTATCTGATGTAGACCAAGATCATTATCAATTGCTCCATGTAGGATGGCGCGGTCATAAACGTCAGTTTGGCTGTATTCTTCATCTCGATATTAAAGCGGGCAAGATCTGGATTCAACATGACGGTACTGAAATAGGAATTGCCAACCAGTTAGTAGAATTAGGCGTTCCTAAACAGGATATTGTGCTGGCCTTTCATGAACCGGAAGTAAGACAATTTACCGACTTTGGCACTGGTGATGCGATCGCCCTGCCGCTCTAATAACGCATTTGTTTGAGCCAAGTTGCTACCGCGCCATGGGCTCGAACCTCAGAATCCTATGCCATCAGTTATTGGCTATTTCTCGAAAGCAGTGAACGGTGCAGTCTCGATGACTATAGGCGATCGCTAAATTCTAGAATTTAAATATTTCAAAATTTATTACAATAAGCGTGCACTATTCTAGTGTCAACTCTTATGAAAATTGATTATGGGTACTCATTACGAATTCGGTTTTATTTGCGGTCTGAGGCAAGATTTATCCCGAGATGTTTTGGATACCCTGACTTACATAACAAGAGAAAAAGATTATATTTTTCAGCCGAAATTGAAGGATAGGTTGTTTTGTCCGGAAGCATATCCTGAGCTCGCAGGCTATGAGGAGTGGCTGACAAATTGGCGAAATATTATCAGCAATACACCTGGAAATAGAATTATCAATATTTCACCCAGCGATCCAGTTAGCCTGTTTACGAAAGAGTTTCTTTGCTTTCGCCTCTACGGAAAATTTGGTGATCTCGTAAATTCGATATGGCCCTTCCTCGAATGGCTGGCTACAATCAGCGATGCTGTTTCTTCCGAAATTGTCGGTTTTTACGAAGAAATTTGCTATCCCGAGACTCGAAGATTTTGGTGCTTCAATCAGGGTGAAATTATTGAAAGAGAAATCGTGCCTGCATTTCGTGAAGATGTGGAAACATTACGTCAGGAAATCATTGAGCGATTGCCAGACAGAACTCACTAGATCGGCATTCGCTGGCGGATTCCTTGGTACGGTCCCTTCTCCCGTTCAGTCATGTAGATTGATAGCAAGATGAAGCGCGTCTTGTCCTGGTCTTCTCACAGCTGGCTTAATCTTTAGAAGATGAATGTTGCTATTTGGGCGTCAAAAAAAGAATTTCCCGATTTGGCAATCGAGGTAGCTGTCACCATTAGCCTGGTGGACAAGCCGGAGATTTACTAAGGCTTGGGCGTTGCGGAAGTTTGGCAGTGGCAAGCGGAGCGCTTCAAAATTTCTGGCCTGCAATCGCGCGGCTACAAGCTTATCGATGTCAGCGGACTGCTGCCAAAGCTAGATTTTCCACTGCTGGCCAGCACGTGCCGCTCCACCACCAAATTGATGCCGTTATGGCCTCTCGAGAGGCTATTCAATCATAGAGTCTGCGCTAATGGATAAGTAAACCCTCAGAAAAACTAGTTTGTTGTCTTCGGTCGGGCTGTGGAAAGTTCCTTAACCACAGCTTAAGTGACGTGCCCACGTTTACTCACATCAATTGACCTAAAGGATGATCATTGAAAGCAGAGTGTTGACAAGTCATTCGATTTACTGGTGCACTAAAACTCAGCGGTAAGTTTCTTAATCAGGACTGACGCAGTTGAATCCGATTCTGGCCCTTTGCTTCCCAAATGTAAGAAAATTGGATTCAACGTCCCCTAGATTTGGGGAAATTACGGGCTTTTGCGTAAGTCCGATTAATCCAAGGAAGGAGCTAGAGCGACCATGATCAGACAACGCCAACGAATTGCTGACGCCTTAACCACAGCCGACCTCTGGAATCTAATGATGGACCGAGTCCCGCCGGTCGTGTCCGAATATTTCCGGGGTGGGGCGGACAGCGAGACAACGTCACGGGCCAATGTTCGAGCGTTTCAGCAGGCCATGACTACTGCTTATGGCGCTCTAAAGTTTTCTGACCTGGACCTCAGCACAACGACAGTCGGCCATCGCCTAGAGGTGCCCTGGTATATCTCTCCGGTGGGCAGTTTGCGCACCCTCTATCCCAAAGCGGATGCGATCGCCTCGCGGGTAGCTGGAGAATTTGGCACGGTCATGGGCCAATCTACCCTCTCAGGGACCCACATGGAAGAAGTGGCCAAGGCCTCTATGGGCTGCTGTTGGTATCAGCTTTACCTCTGTGGGGGTCGTGAAACCGCTTTGAGAAGCATCGAACGAGCCAAAAAGGCCGGCTTCACCGCTCTGATTTTGACTATCGATACCGGCGTGTCGGGGCTGCGAGCTCTGCATGCCAAGATGAAACCCATGCAGACGATTGGTCCGTTTAAGGGACTGAGCCTGCCAGAGCGTTTGGCGCTGGCGGCTCGTAAGCTGACACTGGCGCCGCAAATGCTGCCGCGCTTGCCGTGGCTAGCCGACTATTTTCAAGACGGCGGCCTGATGCAGTTTGTCAACGTGCTTGATACTGAGGGGCAGCCCATGCCCTATGCCGACATTGGCGCCCAGCTAGGAGCATCAGCCGTCACTTGGGACGATTTGAAATGGGTTAAAGAAGCTTGGGGAAACGATAAGCCACTGATTGTTAAAGGCGTACACTGTGCTTACGATGCTCGAAAAGCAGAAGAGATGGGGGCTTCAGGGGTGATTTGGTCCAATCATGGAGGCCGACAGCAGGATCGAGTGCCGCCCACGCTGCACATTGTCGCCAAGGAAATGCCCCTCGTCGGTGACACTCAGCTCGACTTTATGATGGATGGCGGCATTCGGAACGGCACTGATATTTTGATTGCGCTATCTTATGGCTTAAAAGCGGTTGGCATTGGCCGCGTGACAGCCGCCGGCGTCGGGGCTGGGGGGCACGCTGGATTGACCCGAGCGTTTGAGATTTTGCAGTCTGACTTAGATCGGGCCATGCGTTTGGTGGGAGTGCAAAGCGTGGCCGAAATTCATGCTCGCGGAGCCGAACTTCGACGCGAAAGCGAGCTCAAAGGCGACGCGCATTTGCCGCCAATTGTTTTCTAATCGCCGCTGTAGCAGATTGAGCAAAACCGCTGACGGCCCAATTTAGCCAAATTGATAGAGCCGTCAGCTCGTGACCGAGGAAAATCCCGGCCACGAGCTGAATCCTGAGGCCGGTGGCAACCGTGTGGGCAGAGATCAGAGATGCGGCGCTGGAAAAGCTGAAATCATAAAATGCTTTAGTCCTGCTGCTTCTAGCGATCGCTGAGAAGGGTAATTGACTATGCCTTCTTCTCATCCACCAACGTTAAACTCATCCAGGCTCCTTGGGCAGAATATTGCCGAATCAGTCGCTGACGGTGCCCGGGGGAGAGTAGCCAGCCCACTTCCAGAAACAAGGGCTGTTGCGGCGCGATCGCGATCGGGCAGGTGGCAGAGGCACCATCGGGCAGTAGCAGCACCTGTACCGTTTGTTGGCCGCTGGTAAATAAAATTTGGTTGTCGCTGATGGTGCCCTGGGACTGGATGGGCGGTGAGCCAGTTTCAAGATGCAACGTTTGCTCTAGGGTGTCGCCCTGGCGAGCAATGCCTAGGCGGCTGTTCGTATGGCGATCAGGCTGCAGATCAGGATAGACCGTAGTTGCCTGGCCCTGCCAGGTGCCCAGCAGATCTTCCACCGTCAGCGGGGGCCGGGTCGACGCCGACTGCCCCTCCAAATGTTCGCGAATTAGCGTGAGCTGATGCAACTGTCGCTCTTTATTGAAAAGCTGCACCAGGCGCAGTCGGTGAGGCGCGGCAATCAGACCCAGTTCAGCGCCAAACTCTGAAAATGGCCCCCACTGAATCGACCCTTGGGAAAAGGCGCCATTTTCTAGAAACAGCACGCTTTTGGCCAATGTGCGGTACTGCAAAACCGTTTCCTGGGGCGCCGCATCCGGCGGATATTTGGTGATGGTCTGTCGCATCAGGCTACCCTGATCGGCGGACTGCAACTCGACCACGGTGGGCGTATCAGACAGCCATTTCCCCTGCGGTGAAAGACGGGTAAAAGAGCCCACCCAGCGGCCCTCATTTTTCAGTAGTCGTTCCCATTGCGATGCCATGATGCTGTGCCCAAAATGCCGTGGGTTTAGGCTCTCATGTTTTTGTCGCCCCTCCAAATTAGTCGATGGCGGTGACGATCGCACCCTGATGGTCGATGGCTAAGGGCTGCGCAGCCACCACGTCAACGCCGCTTTGCTGCCAGGCTCGCTGCATTGCCTGGGCGATCGCCTCGGCGCGCTCGGGGCTGCCCAACGCCAACAGTGTCGGTCCGGCCCCGCTGATGGTTACACCATAGGCGCCAGCAGTTTGCGCCGCTGCCGTCACAGCGTCATAGCCGCTAATCAAAGCTTTGCGATAGGGCTCGTGGATGCGATCGCCAATCGCAGTGCGCAACCAGTCGCCATTGCCGGTGGCCAATCCCTGCAGCAGCAGCCCCAGATGGCCCAGGGTGTACACCGCATCCGAGCGAGAATAGTGCGAGGGCAAAACCTTTCGGGCTGTGGCTGTGGCAATCTCAAATGCCGGTACCGCTACGATGGGCACAATGTCGGAGTGCCAAGTGATTGGACAAATGACCGGGGTGCCGCGACCATCTACCGTCGCCAGCCGACAGCCCCCTAATAAAGCGGGCACCACATTGTCGGGATGCCCCTCAATCGCGGTGGCCAGTTCTGCCAGAGCAGCAGGATCCAAAGGGGCACCCGCGATCGCATTCGCCCCCAGAAGCCCGCCAATAATCGCCGTTGATGAACTGCCTAACCCCCTTGCCAGCGGCACATCCAGCTCGATGTGCAGGTGCACTGCCGGAGTGGGTTTTCCCAAGTGTTGGAAAAATTCTTGGAACGCCACATAGGCCAAATTAGTCGCATCGGTGGTGATGAGATCGCCATCAGGGCCAGCAACGTCAACAATTAACGCACTGCCAGCGGCCAGCGGCGCAAACGTGAACACGTTGTAGCGAGTTAGTGCCGCGCCCAGGCAGTCAAACCCCGGTCCAATATTGGCTGTCGTCGCCGGTACGGACACCCGAAACGTTTTGCCCATACAAATCCTCCCATTATTCCAGCGCGGCCTTCTATCTGGTCTAGCGCCCCGCATATTACCATTCCTATTGGCGTCATTCTCACTGTCATGAAATGATGGCAGGGTTGGCGGAGAAATTTCGCTAAGCTAAAGGCCTCAACTTATGTGGCTGGCTGAAGCCGATTTTGGTCGTCCTTAGCGATCCGGTTTCCTCCTGATATTGAGGTGAATCCATGCAGAGAACACTGATGGCAGTTGCCCTAACGATATGCGGGGTAGGGGTGAGCGCCCCGGTGGCGATCGCCAACGAATCGGTAACATCCCCCTCGTCCATGGCGGCCTTGGCATTGCCTCCCCTGGCGACTGCCCTACCGGCAGCGCCCGCCAGCACTGGGCAATCTCTGAGTCAACTGTTTCCGGCTGGCGATTTTACCGACGTGTCGGTCAACCACTGGGCCTACACGGCAGTCAACAATCTGGCCGTGGAATACGGCTGCCTAGCAGGCTATCCTGACGGCACTTTTCGCGGAGAAGCGCTGGTCACCCGATATGAGTTTGCGGCGGCGTTGGAAGCCTGTTTGGACACGCTAGTGCAAACGGTTAATCAACAGCCGCAGGTTGATGTGGACGATATTCTGAATGATTTAGACGCTCTCAACCGCGAACTCGGGACGCTTTCCGGTGAGGTGGATGGGCAAGAATCAGAGTTGGTGCCTGAATAAATTATGGCGGCGACTGGGGTTCCATCGGGAAGAAGCCACCAATAAATTATCGAGTGAATTACCAAAACCTCGACGTACCCTTGTGACTTTATTGGGTGAAATATTGTTTGCCCGTTGCTTGCCTAGGGTCTAATTCAATGTGCCTAGAGGAAATTGATGGCTGGGGTAAGCGGCTTCAGGGATAAATCCCCTAGACTCTTAGCGGCTTTTTTCTAAAGGAAACCTTTTTATTATTCTGAAATGGCCAGTTGGCAAGCTGTATCAAGTTACTATTAATCAAAATTCTTACTTCCTATTAGTCCCCAATAAATTTGCTGTGCCCCGTTCTGCTGACGTTGCCAAACGCCTGAAGCTGACTCAGCAGCTTTCGTCGCTGCCCCCACCTCAGCTCAGTCAAATCATTTTTGCGCTTGACATACCTCCCGAAAATGTCCCGGCCGATGCAGCGGCACCGGGCGATCGCGTCACGGCCCTTTTAAGCTGGGCGGAAAGTGGTATTGGCTCCGGCCTGCCTGTCGTTGAGCAGGTGCTGGGAGAAATCTTGGGGGAGCACACCCCAGAAACGGATGCCGCCGATACCTCCGCAAAAACAACTCGCATCTTTATCAGCTATCGCTCTCAAACGCCTGATCAGGCCCTGGCGCAGTCACTTTATCAGGCGTTAAGCGCGGCTGGCTGCCAAGCGTTTTTAGCCGAGTCCAGCATCAAGCTGGGGGAACAGTGGGCCCAGCGCATTTTGTGGGAGCTGGAGCAGAGCGACTATTTCTTGCTGCTGCTATCCCCCCAGTCGGTCACCAGCGAGATGGTGATGGGCGAGGTGCAGCGGGCTAGAGAACTGCAGGAGGAACGCGGTCAACAGCGCCCGATCATTTTGCCTGTGCGCGTTAAGTTTGCGCTGTCATCCCCGCTCACTTACATTCTGCGGGGCTATCTTGACCGGATTCAGCAGCGGGAATGGTGGTCAGCAGCGGATACCGACCCGATTATTGCGGAGGTGCAGCAGTTAATTGAGGCAGGAGCCGCCCCGCCAGCAGTAGAGCCCCCTGACGCCGCCACCTTTTTTGTGGACTCTCCCGATGAGCCGCCGCTGCCTGTGGCCGAACCTGAACTGAAGCGGGAACCGGGGGGCGCCGTGCCCCTGAAGTCGGGTTTGTATGTGGAGCGCTACAGCACCGATCAGGGTAAGGCCAATATCACCATTGAAGCGGACTGCTTTGAGGAGGTGATGCAGCCGGGCGCCCTGATTCGCATCAAAGCGCCGCGACAGATGGGCAAAACCTCGCTGATGGCCCGCATTTTGCACTATGCCGAAACTCAAGGCTATCGCACTATTCCGGTTAGCTTTCAGCGGGCAGATAGTCAGATGTTTCGGGACCTCAATCAACTGCTGAAGTGGCTGTGTCAGCGCATTGGACGACGGCTCAAGCGGCTAGATGAGCTGGCCGACTATTGGAATGACGACATCGGCGTCAAGGATCGCTGCAACGACTATTTTTACGAGTGCCTGCTAGAGGAAATTGAGGAACCGATCGTGTTGGCTTTGGATGAGGTCGATATGGTGTTTCCCCATCGGGTGGTGGCGGATGACTTTTTTGGGCTGCTGCGATCGTGGTACGAGGCGGCCCGCTATGGCGACTTGGGCAGTGAACTGTGGGAAAAGCTGCGGCTGATAGTGGTGCATTCCACGGAGGCCTATGTGCCGCTAGAGATTAACCAATCGCCATTTAATGTGGGCAAAAATGTTGAGCTGCCAGAAATGACTGCGGCTCAGGTCGAAAACTTGGCCCATCGCTACAATCTGCCGTTTGGCGAGGCCGAAGTTGACCAAATGATGGATTTGATTGGTGGCCATCCCTATCTGTTGCGCAAGGGCTTTTATCATCTGCGGCGGGGCGACCTGGAGCTGGCAGAACTGGTGGAGACGGGGCCAACGGAGTCGGGCATTTATAGCGATCACCTGCGGCGACATTTGCTAAATCTAAAGCGCTATCCCGCGCTGGCGGCGGCCTGCAAGGACGTGATGCGCCGCAGCCGTCCGGTAGAGCTGGAGTCCGATTTGGCGTTCAAGCTGGAGAGTATGGGGCTGATTCGACTGCAGGGCAATGAGGCCACGCCCCGCAGTTATTTGTATCAGGAATATTTTCGCAATCATCTCAAAGGGGGCAAGAGCGATGGCTAAGCGACCGATTACCCTCCTTAGATACCCATATCTCGGCGGCATACTCAAAAGGCGGCATTCGCCCCCCTTTGTCCCCCCAATTCTGGGGAGAGACTGGCGTTCACGTATTAGCCATTACTTTTTGCAGGAGAGACGAGGTGGGATGCGCGAAGCTTTGAAATCACCACTTTATAACCCTATCAACTTGCTCAGGGAGACACAGCGATGACGACATCCAGCAGCTACAGTTACCAGGTGGGCGGTAGCCTCAAGAAAGATGCCCCGACCTATGTGGAGCGGCAAGCGGATCGCGACTTTTATGCAGCGCTGAAGGCGGGGGAGTTTTGCTATGTGTTTAACTCGCGGCAGATGGGCAAGTCGAGTCTGCGGGTGCACACGATGCAAAAGCTGCAGGCGGATGGGGTGGCCTGCGGGGTGGTTGATATTACGGCGATCGGCAGCCAAGACATCACCCCTGAACAGTGGTATTGGGGCATAGCACAACGCCTAGCTCGTAGTTTTGGTATCAAGCAGGCACGGAGGTGGTGGAAGGATCACCAAGACTTATCGCTTGTGCAGCGCTTGGGCGAGTTTATCGAAGCGGTGCTGCTGGTGGAAGTTAAGACTTCTATCGTCGTCTTTATTGATGAGATTGACAGTATTCTGCGCATTGAGTTCAAGGATGATTTTTTTGCGCTGATTCGCGCTTGCTACAACCAGCGAACCGACAACCCAGACTATGAGAGATTGACCTTTGGACTGCTAGGAGTGACTACGCCGTCAGAGTTAATACGGGATAAGAGTATTACTCCTTTTAATATTGGTCAATCTGTTGACTTATATGGTTTTCAACTTGACGAATTGAGAGTCCTCGAGAACGGTTTAAAGGCCACAGCAGAAAATCCCTCTGCAGTCATGGAGTCAATTCTTTATTGGACAGGTGGACAGCCATTCTTGACACAAAAACTATGCCGCTTAATTGTTGACGAGAAAGAATTTATTAGAGTACAGGAGGCTAATTTTGTAGAACGTTTGGTACAAGATCGTATCCTCACAAATTGGGAATCCCAAGATGAACCAGAGCACCTTCGCACTATCTGTAAGCGCTTACTCAATAACGAACAAAAGGCTGGATATTTACTAGAACTTTACCGGCAAGTAATACGAGAAGGCGAACTTTCCGTTCAGAATTTCTCTGAAGAGCGAGAACTTCAATTATCAGGCTTAGTTGTTAAGAGAGACGGCAAGCTGAGCATCTATAATCCTATCTATGCAAGCATTTTTACTGAAGTATGGATAAACACAGAGCTGAGTAAACTACGGCCCTACTCTGAAAGCTTTCGAGCTTGGTTGCTTTCTGATAAAGCAGATAATTCACGACTGCTACGAGGAGATGCTTTAGTTGAAGCTGAGCGTTGGGCAGCTGAGAAAGTAACTGCGAACACTAGAGAACCTGGTCTGAGCGCAGAAGACCGAGAATTCCTTTCAGCCAGTCGCGCTCAACAGCGGGAAGTAGAAATCACCATTAAAGAGCAGGAAGCTGCTCTTGCCCGAGAGACAGCAGCGCGGGAAGCAGCTGAAGCGGCTAAGCAGATGCAAGCAGAAGCCAACCAGAGAGCTCAGCAAAAAATTCGACGGGGTAATGTCATTTTAGGAGCTGCATTAGTTGCGGCGGCAGTATTTGGGGGACTGGCATTCTTTTCGGGAAAAAAGCTGAGAGAGGCAAACACACGAATAGATCAGTCTCAGACTTTAGTTGCTAAAGCACAGGAAGACCTGGATCGAGTTCAGGAAGAAAAGAATCAAGTTCAGTTGAAAAAAGAGCAACTTGACAAGGAACTGAATGTAGCCAAACAGGATATTGAAGACACACGCCAACGACTTATTATCGAAGGTAATCGTTTAAAGGATGCAGTCAGTGACTCGGAAAGCTCTGAACGCGCACTTCAGCAAGTAGGGTTAAAGCGACAACAAGCGATTACTCAGCTCCGAGAAGCTGAAGCAGATCGGCAGTCAACACAATCTGCTTTGAATCAACTCCAGGAGGATTTGGCCACTGCAAACGTAGCTGTTGAGGAGGCTGCAAAGCTCAAAGAAGAAGCAGAAATTGCAAAAGCTGAAGCTGAAGCAAGGTTGGCAACTGCCGACACAGAATTACAGGAAGTTCAGAATCGGCTTGAAGTCGTGACTAGAGAGCAACAGGACATTGCAGAGCTGAACGATGTGGTAAAAGACTTATCAAACTTAATAGATGAGCTTTATGCTGCGGAGAAGTCAGAGGCGGCAAGAGCTGCAATTGAACAAATAGGCTTGGCATTCACAGACTTTACAGGTGATGATTACAACTTGAAACAAGCATTGCTCAACAGCGGCATTGCACTTGCGAGTCTACAGGTCGACCCCACAGATACAAATGGCAAAGCAAAAGAAGCAACTGGCCGTAGTCTGCAGATTGTTGAAGAGGCAGACCAGAGCTTTAATTCGTCTGAAGCAGGCAAAATCATTGCTTTTTTACATATTCTGTTCAAGGTAACTTCCTGGAGGAAGCGGGTGCAAGCACTGCTTCTAAAATTGCTTACCGAAGAGCTTTTGACTACCTATCGTCTGTCATAGAAGAGGCCAGACAACTTGACCAAGATAATTTTGCTAGGTCTTATCGTTCAGTATTGACGTCATCTTCGAGTTCACCAGGTCTAGATAATTTGGAATCGTTAGCCAGAGCTTCACTTAGAAAGCACTATAACTATAGAGAAAGGCAGCTAGTTCAAGAACTTGAGTCTGTTTTGGAAATGCGTGACTGGAGAGAAGCTGACCAAATCACTTGGAATGCAGTCTATGCCTCAGCATCCTCCAGAAACCTAGATCAGTTTTCATACAGCAATGCCTCCTGCGATAGCCTACGGACAATAGATGAACTCTGGAAAAAGTTTTCACAGGAAACTTTTGGATTTAGTGTACAAAGAGATATTTATCAAAAAGCGGAAGGCTCTGAAGAGAGTGAAAATGATGAGGCAATTTTTAGACGCTTTGCCGTGAATATAGGTTGGGTTAATACTGAGGATAATATTTCAGAAACTCAACTCTACTCTTCTGTATTCAACGATTACAACAGCTGGGACTGGAGCCGAGGACAAAAGGGTAATCTCCCTGCTCTTGCTACCAACGAATTCTTTCGCTCTTGGATTCATGATCAGGGCAGAGACAATGAAGTAATTTTACGCAGTGGCATACAAATTACTGAACATTGCGAATACCTCTTCTTTTCTGCTGCCACGATTGAAAGAACTAGTATTATTCCCAATAGAATTTGGGATATTTTCAATCGTGGCAGCAGAAGGAGGTCCAGGACGAGGGGGACAGGAAGACGATAGATTAAATGTGTAGTTTAGGAGAGACTTATATTGCTTTCTCTCTAAGCTTAATCTAACGATGTTTTTACTCACTGTTTGAGTATTTTACTCTTCTTCAGATTGCTCTGACTTATCTTAGAATTAATCTCTGCATATCCCAAGCATGCATCAATTTATCCCTAAAGCGCTTATGCTCACCTCAATCATGAGCTAATTCATCTCTTACCTGCATGCGTCTACCCTTAGGATGCTCTGTTCAATTCCAATGTGCCCCGTTCATCCTTATCGCGCTTTGGCTCACATTACTAATGCTCTCTTGCAGCTTGAGGTTGCGCTTGCTTATCTCCATGTAAACCGTAGCGAGATATTCCTGCTCCGCCCTCTGCCCTACGATGACTCTAGGTTCGCTGCCATTGCTGGGCTGCCTTAGATGTCGGGGTCAATCCCCAATGTCCGCAACTGAGCAGCCAGTCGCTCCGATCGCTCCGCTGGCGTCTCAATCCATCCGCCTGCCTGGTCATACCAGCGCAGCCATTGCCCCATCGTCGCTTGATAAGTGCCCTGCCACACGCCTAACCCCAGCGACAATTCCTCAAACCAAAACCGCTGATCAGGTAGCGACAACTCTTGATAGCGCGTCGCCACCAACCGAAACAAGCGAAATGCATTCTCATAGCGGTCAAAGATGCCGTAATAGGGCACCCGCAAAACCTGCTCATAGACCTGCCACTTGGTGGGTGGCTGATCCACGTCCCGCAGCGTTTGTCCCAAGTCTTCGGCTTCGGTACCCGGCGACAACAGCTCAACCACTAAAAACGGTGCGGCGCCCTCTTGCCAAAAGACATAGCTGCGGCGTAAATCTTGCTGCTGCTCAGCCCGCTGCACCCCCAAGACCATAAACCAGTCCGGTCGCTTATACCATTGGGGATGATGAGTGTCGTAGTAGAGATTGAGGTCGGTGCCAAAGAACGCTTGACGGCTCAGCTCTGGCGGCAGTTGACACGTTTCGCGCAGCAACTGCGGCTGCATATCATGAAACTCATCTGGCAATCCTGGCTCCTCGGGATTTTCGCTCGGTAGGTCAGCCATCGTTGGCAGCACGTCACGGGCCGGGCGCGGGGGATCAGTCTGATACATCAGCTACGAGCCCAATCATCACTTACATTCTATGGGATCGTTGCTTTCTCCAGCCAATGCAGCAGCGGGCAGGTGGCAGGATAAAACATTTGCACGACTTATGCGTAATGAACAGCGTTGACAAGACGGCAACGACTGTAGGAATTTCTCATCTGGGCAGTATTATGCAGAATCAATATCAGTCTCAGGTCACTATCAGTGCGTGTCTATGCCTTGCCATCTCCCATCAGCTATTGCGGCTTTTTGCCCTCGGCCTGCAGCAGCTCCTCTAAAAAGCCTTCACAGGCATCCATCAGCAAATCAATCACATAGCGAAAGCCGTCAGCGCCGCCGTAGTAGGGATCGGGCACCTCAGTGTCGCTGTGGTGGCGGCTAAAGTCGCACATCTTGCGGACCTTCTGGGTGTACTGCCCCGCCGGGTCGAGCCGCAAGATATCACGATAGTTGCTGTCATCCATCGCCAAAATCCAGTCAAACGCCTCAAAGTCGCTGGCCTGGAACTGCCGCGCCTGCCCCACCAGTTCAATACCCTGTTGGCGAGCCGCCTGAGCCATACGGCGATCCGGTGAGCTGCCAATGTGATAGCTCGCGGTACCGGCGGAGTCACAGCTAAATTGATGGGTAAGCTGCCGCGACTCCAGCAGATGATTCATGATGTTTTCGGCAGAGGGTGATCGACAGATATTGCCCAAACAAACAAACAGCAACCGAGTCGTCATCGCTTCTCCTCTACTTTATATGCCGTGCTTCCGCAGCCTACATTAAAAATTAGGAGCCGGGTCAGTGCCAATGGCTACTCACCCAGCTCCCAATCAGTTTTTGTGGACGGTCTTCATTCGCGAGGACTCTTCACCAACGCCATAGCGGATTTATCCAAGGTTCGGCAAATTCAATCCGCCGGTCAAGGTCTCCATGCGCTCACGCATCGTATCGGTGGACTTTTGATAGGCATCCTGCATGGCAGCACCAACCAAATCAGACAGCACTTCAGCGCCCTCGTTCAGAGCGTCGGGTGAAATTTCGACTCGGCGCGGCTCTTGGTTGCCACTGAGAAAAACTTTGACCAAGCCGCCCCCGGCCTGGCCTTCAATCTCCATTTGTTCCAGCTCTTCCTGCAGTTGCTTAGCGCCCTCTTGAATCTGCTGCGCTTTTTTCACTGCGTCAGCCAGTTCCTTCATCTTGCCAAGACCGAAGCCAAATCCTTGCCCTTGAGACATTCTGAGTATCTCTCCTTTGACTGATTGCAGTTTTCAAGTTACTCGATTCTACAGCGCTTTGCCGAAATCATTGCGGAGGAATACCGCCCCTGCGATCGCCCCTTTAGCTACTCGACAGCCGGCGAGTACCAGGGGACAAAGGGAGCTGCAGTCGGCTTCAACTGCAGGCTGGTGCAACGTGCGGGAAAGACGGTAACTGTAGATTGAGGCTTTACATACTTGGCTAATGCGATTGCCGGAGTGCTGTCTAGAAGCGGGCTACGGGTCGAGGAGGATATCCAGATGACAGACCAACTGCAGGCCGCCGCTCAATTTTCTGCTGTTTACCCGATTTGAACCATAATTTTCAGCTATCAAGGCTATGAAGAGATGTTAATGTAAAAGATAAGAAAATCAGTATTTACACGGCACAACGGCACTACTCATACCGCCTCGATTTTTGATCACTGAATCCACATTCCCGTCATCTTTCGGACCATACATGTTACGTCTCGCTTCTCATCAAACTGCAAACATGCAGATTGCCTGCCGCTCGGTCCCTTTAAGTCATTACCTCAAGCAGCCTCGGCGGTTAGTTCATGCTCTCATGAACCCAGCGCAAGTGGAAGAATTGCATCCCGATACGTTTCGCTTTTACCTGCGCGGGTTTCAATTTTTGATGCTGAGCATTCGTCCAGTGGTGGATTTACAGATTGACATTAGTCAAGACCGACTGCTGACCGTGCGTTCTGTCGGCTGCAGGATTCAGGACAATGAATTTGTCAACCGCAAGTTTTCGCTTAATCTGTCAGGGCGGCTTTTACTAACCGAACGCGATTCTTTCACCGAATTGGATGGGGAGGTAGATTTGCAGATTGCGGTTGATCTCCCACCGATTTTGACCCTGACGCCGCGAGCCCTTTTAGAAACGACTGGCAACCAGATTTTACGCGGCGTGCTGATGACGATGAAGCAGCGACTGATGCGACAGTTGGCTGCAGACTATGCCGCCTGGAGTCGTGGGCAAACCGCGATCTCTTCTGCACAACCGTCTCTCAGGCCAACGGCTTCGCCTGCTCCACTGCGCCAATAGTTTAGCCAGGCAAGCAATGTTGAATAAGCTTAACGGAAAGTTAACCTTTTCAAGGGATTGACTTAATCAAAAATCTGCCGCTTTTTAGCGAAAAAAATAGTGGTCTTTTGCATAATGTTTGCTTAAATAAGCAGGGCAGCAAAGGTGATTTTCAGCTTGGCAGATGGCCTATTCCATAAACGCAGGGCGGGACGCATCGGATGTATGTCAGGTTTACAGTTGCCGTGAAAAGGCCCACCCGGCGGGAAGAGCACAGCTCGACATCTCCCAACTCCTGCTGCCAAGACAGGGAGCAGGGGAGCAAGCGGTTCAAAGGCCCTCTCCCAAGGTTGGGAGAGGGCGCGACGGTGATATGCTCCCGCACGCCTAAGGGCGGTTTATTCACTGAAAATGGTTTTGGCGAATGAAATATGACTCATTCACTCGGCATTGCATTCAAATCTAGGAGCAAAGAGGTCAAATCAAGGTGCTAGAGTTCCCCGCGACAAATCGATAGTCGCGATGCCAGAGTGACCGCCCAGCGGCGTTTAGTGCGCTGAAAGCGCTTCCTAATACTGGCGTTGGCGCGACGGTCTGAAGACAAAGTTGCGATGTCTTCGCCAGTGCCACAGTTTCTTGGGTCAGGAGTTTAACAGAGATATGGATTCTTCCGCAGATAAGTCAGAGAAAGAAGCGTCCGCTGCCCAGCCGTCGTCTCCGAAGATCACAAAAAGTAACTCGTCAGAAAAAAATGCCGCTTCGAAAGAGCGAGTTACGGATACTTCTGCCCAGCAGCCATGGTCGACGGGAAAGTCTTGGGCGTTGCTCCTAGTCAAGATCGGCGCTGGCTGTTTCACGGTGGGGGCCATCACGGCGGCGGCGGTTGCCCTCAGTCCTCGATTATCGGCAATTGAAAGTAAGGTCGCCTCTGGGGCCTTCACAATCCCTAGCTTTGACGCAATTACTCAAAATCTGTCTTGGCTGCCGGGGCCATCAACCCTGACGGCTAGCCCGGTAGCCGGCTTCGGCACGATCGCTCAAAATATCGGCACTCAAGGACTCGGGGCCTTTCCTGGCGAAATTTCCGCCAGCTATCTTTGTGTCGCTCCAGCAGAGCTGACCAATCGTCAGGCGGCGCTGGACAGTGGCGCGATCGCTCCTGGCATAGTCAATTCCGCCTTTGGTAATCTCACGAGCGCCGTCGATCCCAGCCTGATTAATCAGTTTCGAGCGGCGCCCTGGCCGGAGATTCACGAGGCGGCTCGCGAGGCGCGGGTGCCGGTACTGATGTATCACGACATTCTTGAAGAGAAGGAGGTTTTCTTTGATGTCACGATTGAAGAATTCGCCGAGCACTTAGAAAGGCTTGACGAAGAAGGCTTAACCCCAATTTCCTTTGACCAACTCTACGATCACCTGCGGTCGGGCACGCCGCTGCCGCCAAAGCCGGTGCTGTTGACCTTCGATGACGGCTACGAGGGACATTACACCCACGTCTATCCGATGCTGCAGGAATATCAGTATCCAGCCGTGTTTTCCCTATTTACCGGCAAATTGGATGGGGACATTGTTGGGCGATCGACGGTGACCTGGGAGCAAGCCAAAGAGTTGGCGGCTGATCCCTTGATCACGATCGCCTCCCATAGCATCATGCATCCGCGCGATCTGACGGAGCTCGACGACGCAGAACTGCAGCGCGAGGTGGTCGAATCCAAGGCCAGGCTAGAAGCAGAACTCGGTATTCCCATTCGCTATTTCACCTATCCTGAAGGCAACTATGATGACCGCGTGGCCGCCGCCGTGGCGGATGCCGGCTACGATGCAGCCCTAACCATGAGTAATTACGAGGAGTGGTTTGCGGGTGAGTCCGACGACCTCCTCAGCATTGGTCGCTTCGGTCAATCGCAGCTCGAACGGGTAATTCCCGATGCTTGGGAGGGGCTAGCGATGGCCGTGGTGGGACGCGACATTTTCGACTTCTATTCGCCGATTCGGGTGATCGCGCAGCTAGAAACCGCAGAAGTGCCCCTGGCCCTAATTACCGGTGGACGACCCGCCACAGTTCACGCCGACAGCCGCTATCAGCTGAATGAAATTCTGGCTCGCACTAATGCCAAAGCCGCCGTTGACGGCGCTTTCTTTAATCTGCGCTATCTTGACTCCAACGTGATGATTGGGCCGGTACTGAGCCAGGCCACGCAAACCTTTGTGCCGGGCAATCCCAGCGAAAATCCCCTGCTGGATGGTCGACCCTTAGCCCTCATCAGCGCTGATGAGGTCAAATTTGTACCTTTTGATCACATTCAGCACAATGCGCTGCGCGGCATTCAGGCTGAGATGCCGGATGTAACGGATGCTTTTGTCGGGGCCGCTTGGCTAGTGCGCGATGGCGAACCGCAGTCGCCGGCTTCATTTGGCACTTTGTTTGACTTTGAGGCCTACCGTCACCGCGCGTTTTGGGGCATCAACAATGCCGGACAGCCGGTGATCGGCGTTTCTAAAGGGCGCATTGATTCGGTGGGTTTGGGGGAAATTTTGCACGAAGTTGGATTTCGCGACGCCATTATGGTGGATTCTGGGGCCAGCACTTCTTTAACTTATGAGGGCGAATCTTTGGTGGATTACACTCCCCGTCCGGTGCCCCATATGATTGCCCTGCTGCCCGAAGAAGAGGCTCAAGGTCCCTGTCCGCTAACCTTCGAGGAGCTACCCAATGAGGTCGACGCCTGGGCCGACGCTTATTGAGCTCAGTGGGCCTGTAGCGCATCAGAGACGACCAACGCTGCTGAATTTTCCCGCGATCGCTAGCGGCAACAACCGGGCCGGTCTCAACGCAACTTTGCCTGTACTCATTCGCTATGTGGCAACTAACGGCTCCCGCCATTCGAGGCGCAATCCTAGACTTTTCTGCTTTGGGTCAGTCTCATACTGCCGTGACGCAGCTCGTGGATGGCGACCTAACGCTGGTTAATGCGATCGAGCTGTTGGATTGGGAAAGAGCCGAGCAGCAGTTGATGACTTGTGAAGTGTGTGGCATCACAGGCTGTGCCCCTGGGAACTGGGTGCAGGTCAAACGTTCAGAAAGCCTAGCCCTGATTACTCCCGCATTTTCACTGTTAAGTGAAGCGCCCCAGCATTTAGCAAGGGAGTACGTGCCTCCACATTATCTACTTGAAAAAGGAGTCATTTTTATCGAACGGGTGCAATACTCAGACATTTTTCACCGACTGGCGGATTTTCCTGGCTTCGCCACCCTAGCTCCCTTGATGAGTCAGGAGATAGGTAAGATTTACCAGTTAGAAGCGCCTTTTCAAGTTTTGGACGATTGGCAAGCACCGCCAAAATTATTGCCAGATATCGTCATCGCCTCGTCTGAGGGCAGCCACCTTGAGCAAATTCAACACTTAACTGATTTACTAGAGCAGTTGCTTTGTGAAAACCGACCAGTGAACCTACGACCCACTGTTCAAGCAGATCAAGTCATCAACTTTTATTTAGATGTCGCTGGCGTCCCCCGGTGGCCGGTCTTGAGCTATGACGGCACACACTATTCTCTCTATCTGGAACCCGGATATATCATCACCTGAAAGGTCCACCTGCTTGGCTTTGAGGGATAATTGCTTGCCGCCACCTTCACTAGCAGTGCCATATCGCTTCATAAGCAATAAATCGCCGCGGATGGTTGCTCTGCGCAGGTTCTTTAATCGTCGAACTGCTTGATGTCGATATGCACTAAGTAGCTTAGGGTATATAAACCGAGGTAAAAACAGCTAGAACCCTTGCTCCATCATTATCTTTACCTCGAATTAATTATCTATACCTACTTAGTACTACTAAGTCAGCTTTAATATGATAATCCAGCCTTGATAAAGAACTTTGTAGTATTCGCATAACTTACAACGTCTTTTTCGTAAATGACATGCCCATATTTTTGTAGGCTTTGTCAAGCCCTGTACAGACAAAATAAAAGCTCCAGGCAGTAGGCCTGGAGCTAAGGTAGCTATGGCTTCATGAGTAATAACCAGAGCGTAATGAGATTCACAGCAAAATCGAGAACTGCAGACATTACTCGAAACAGAATTGACAAGTAGTCATAAGTTCGATTATTTCTAGACATGGTTTGTTCCACTGAATGACAATAAAGTGACAAGAGCGAACCGTTAGCTGCGCTGAGGCTGGACCCTCAGCGCATTTTTGATCTTTTCTGGTAATTTCCTTCCTCCTAATTTCATCTAAAGTTGGGTTTCTGCAGTCTTTAGAGAAAGCTAACGTCTTCGTGGATAGGCATTTTCTCTATCTAAGACGAACAGATTCAAGGGATAAGACGTACTTTTGCTGAAATCGCAAACAGGTCATCGACAAGTTCGATATGTCTTCCGTCTTAGTCGTCAAAGTGTTTGATGATGGCTTGGGCAAATTCCGAGCACTTCAAGGGCGCAACGGGAGGCGTCATCATGCGGGCCAAATCATAGGTGACTTCCCCGTTAGAGATGGCAGCGCCAATGCCCTTTTTGATTAAGTCGGCAGCCTCCTGCCAACCCATATATTCCAGCATCATGACGCCTGAAAGAATTACTGAGCCAGGATTAATCCGATCTAAGCCAGCGTGTTTAGGCGCGGTGCCGTGGGTGGCTTCAAAAATGGCGCAGGTGTCGCCGATATTGGCTCCTGGCCCCATACCCAAACCGCCAACGATCGCTGCCGCCGCATCCGACAGATAATCGCCGTTCAAGTTCATCGTCGCCAGAATCGAATATTCATCCGGTCGGGTCTGAATCTGTTGAAAGATGCTGTCGGCAATGCGATCGTTCACCATGATTTTGTCTTGCCATTGACCATTGCCGTGGGATTCCCAAATGCTGGCAAGAATATCTTCCACCTCTTGGCAAGCTTCGGCCTTTTTCTCTGCCGTCAGAGAATCGTAGCCTGGCTCTACTTTGCGAGCATTATCTTCAACCGCAATATTGGGATCGCTTTCTTTATTGCTAAGCACCCAAGATTCCCGTTCGGTAACGCACTCAGCTCGAAATTCCGAAGTCGCTAGCTCATAGCCCCAGTCTCGAAACGCCCCTTCGGTATATTTCATAATGTTGCCCTTGTGCACCAGGGTCACCTGCTGCTTTTCTTTGGGCAGCCGCAGGGCATGTTTGATGGCTCGCCGCACCAGTCGCTGGCTGCCGAATTTGCTGATGGGCTTGATGCCAATGCCGGAATCGAGGCGAATTTGTTTTTTGCCATGTTCGGGCGTATTGGGAATTAAGTCTTCATTGAGTAGCTTAATCAGGCGATCGCCCGTCGGATCCCCCTGTTTCCACTCAATCCCTAGATAAATATCCTCGGTGTTCTCGCGATAAACGATCACATCTAGCTTTTCTGGGCTTTTATGGGGCGATGGCGTGCCCATGTAGTATTTGCAAGGCCGCACGCAAGCGTACAGGTCATTGATTTGCCGCAGCGCGACATTCAGCGAGCGAATGCCGCCGCCCACTGGCGTAGTCAACGGCCCCTTAATGGCCATGCCAAAATCCCGAATGGCCTGGAGCGTATCCTCTGGCAGATACTGAAACTGACCGTACTGGTCGCAGGCTTCATCACCGGCATACACTTTGAACCAAACAATCCGCCGTTGAGTGCCATAGGCGTGGGCCACTGCCGCATCAAAGACGGCCTGAGCTGCCGGCCAAATATCGACTCCTGTACCGTCGCCGCGAATGAAGGGGATAATCGGCATGTCAGGCACAACGGGCTCACCATCTTTGAACGTGATTTTTTCACCGGTTGTTGGAGGCGTGATGCGTTTATACATAAGCGCTATGGAAAATCGGTTGGGTTAGGGCTAGCTTACGATAGTCTTTACGTTGTGGACAGTCCTGGCCATTTATCTGTGTTACTGCGGCGATCGCCCGGCGGCCTTCCCCTTGGCTTGATGAATATTTGAGCTCGCTGATAAATTACTCAAGAGGAATTGTATTCTATTTTTTTCTAGCCTTGGGGGCAATTTGGGTTGTACCATCGATAAAAAGAATTATTTTTCTCTGGCCCATGTTTAAGCCGGGTCGGCGGCCAGCCAAATCGGAATTTTAGAGATTTTCACCACATCATATGAGCAGTTCTACCGCCCATAACTCATCATCCACAGGAGAACTGCTGGAAGCCCTAAAAGGCCACCTTTGGAAGGGCTCCCTTAAACAACAATTAGCGGCGCTGGAACATCTCGGCAAGCTGGGAGAATCAGGATATCAGGTCTTGATGGATTTTTTGCTGACCGCCAAGGAGCAGGCAAAACCGACCATCGCCGCGGGGCGATCGCTGCAAATTCTGCACCAGGCGGACAATGCCAAAGTCGCTGATTTTCTAGAAACCGATTTTTCCACCGGGCTGCTGCCGTCAACAGTTTGTCAGGTGGACTATGGTGAGGTGCAAACGGCGCTGATTGCCCAGGATTTTGAGCTAGCCGATCGCCTAACGCTGCAAAAAATGTGCGAATTAGCTGGCCCTAATGCGGTGAAGCGCAAGTGGCTATATTTTACTGAAGTTAATATTTTTCCTGATAATGATTTGCGCATGCTTGATCAGCTATGGCTAATCTATTCAGAAGGCAAGTTTGGCTTTTCTAAGCAGCGTGAAATTTGGCTGGGCGTTGGTAAAGATTGGGAGCGGTTCTGGCCAAAAATTGCTTGGAAGGCTGGCAAAATCTGGACGCGCTACCCAGGCGAGTTTACCTGGAACTTGCAGGCTCCCGTGGGACATCTGCCGCTGACTAATCAATTGCGAGGCGTCCGGGTTATGGATGCTTTGATGAATCATCCGGCCTGGAGCGAACAGCCTTGAAGCGAAGCTGGCTGCTTCCACGTGATGCCTCGCTGCCAAAAACCACGACGGAGAAGAGCTGCTCTTCCCAGCATTCCAATAAAGGTGCGATCGCCGGGCGCACTGCCGGACGATCGCCGGGGAAAGCCTCGCCGGGCGGCAGTCAGTCTGGCTGTACGGTGATGGGGGTACCGATGGCGATTTTGCTAAATAATTCTTGAATCTCGTGATCGCGCATGCGCACGCAGCCGTGGGAAACCGCCTGACCGACTAGGTCCTCCTGGTTGGTACCGTGAATGCCAATGTGATAACCATCGTCAAAAGCAAAGCCAATCCAGCGGGATCCAAGGGGATTGTCAGGCCCCGTCTCAATCGCTTCTCCCGTGATGGGATGCTGCCAGAGAGGATTTTCTCGCAGATCCAGTACAGCAAAATGACCGACGGGAGTTTCCCAGTCCGCTTGCCCGACCGCAATGTCGTACTGCTTGATTAAGTCGTTCCCTTCGTAATATTCCAGCTTGCGGGTTCCTAACCGAATGACCAAACGAGTTCGCCGCACCATTCCTGACAGGGGTGACTGTTCAACGATCGCGGTAAGTTGGCCAATTCGCGATGACTGCCAAGCAACGGCAATTTCCGGCTGTGATCGTGCCAAACGCCATTCCGACGCTAGCAGCAGCCCTGCAGCGCCAAAACACAGCAGCATTACACTTCGACGAATTGGCGGATTGGTCAGCATTATCCTATCAGCTCCCTCTGTTTAGGATACCGATGTTCTACTTATGAGACCGCATTTTCTGAAAAAGTTTGATGCTTTCAACCGTCAATGTCGTACCCAAGGAACCAGATTCAGCTTTTACCGGCGGGCGCGCTCAGGCTGGTCCTGAGATTTGATAGCTAAATTGATGGCGCGTCCGAGGTCCTAACCTCGGCGATGACCCTGCCAGCGCTTGATGGGAACGCAATCTAGATCAAATTGGTCTAGCGCTCGGGCGACGACAAAATCGACTAAATCCAAAATGGTTTGAGGGCGATGATACCAGGCTGGAATGGCTGGAACGATGCGGGCACCCGCTTCAGCCAAAGTCGTTAAATTGCGCAGATGAATTAAACTCAGGGGCGTTTCTCTCGGCACGAGAACCAACGGCTTGCCCTCTTTAAGCTGCACATCAGCCGCCCGCTCCAGTAAATCAGAACTGAGACCAGCCGCCAGTTTGCCCGCCGTACTCATGCTGCAGGGCATGATCACCATTCCCGCAGTTTTAAACGAGCCGCTGGCAATATTGGCCCCCACATCATTCCAAGGATGGCAGCGCAGCTTTCCCTGCGTTAGAACATCGGCCTGCTCTCGCCAAAAATCAGCTTGCGCCACCGGCTCGCTGGGCATGCCAATATCTTGTTCGGCTTTCCAAACCTGATAGGTGGCTCTCGACGCCACCAGCTCAACTGGAATATCGGCTTCAAGCAAATATTTGACGGCTCTAACCGCATAAATGAGTCCCGACGCACCCGTAACGCCTAACGTGATGGGCAGTGGCGTACCAACCGTATTCATAAATGGCTGACCGTTCAAATATTAAGTATTCTTTAGCTATTCTGACTCATCTTGCAGTCGGTCTTCACCATTTTCGTTGAGCTCGTCATCGTTGAGGTCATCTTCGCTGGCTTCGCTGCCCCCCCCAACAACGACCAGATCAATTTGCTGACGGTAGTAGTCCACGCTCTTGACTTGAACTTCAACCCGATCACCCAGCCGAAACTGCCGACGATTTTTGCGGCCCACCAGCTTTTGCTGACGCGAGCGATATTCATACCAGTCATCTTTGAGGGAGCTAACGTGCACCAGTCCCTCGACCAGCAGTTCTTCAATTTCGACAAAGAAGCCGTAGGACTGCACGCCCGTGATAAGTCCGTGAAACACGGAGCCGGTATGATCGCGCATAAACTCGGCTTTCTTCAGCCCTTCCAAGTCGGTTTCCGCATCTTGGGCGAGCTGTTCACGTTCACTCAGGGGGCCAACAATGCGCTTAACATAGTCTTCCAGCTCGTTATTCACATCGGGGGGCAAGACATTCCAATTGATATTGCCGTGGCAGCTGCTGTGGCGCAGGTTCACCCGATCTTTGGAACGGGTTGAGCGGCGATCGCGCCCGTCTTCAAAAACCGCGTGCAGAATGCGGTGAATGACCAAATCAGGGTAGCGCCGGGTGGGCGATGAAAAGTGAGTGTAGCCATCAGTCAGCGCCAGACCAAAGTGTAAATCCGGGCGAATGCCATAAAATGCCGGCTTAAACGTTGATAAAAGCAGGTAAGTCAAAATCTTTTCCGACGGTGATTCGGCAAACTGTTGCGTAAACCGCTGATAATCCATCGGCTCAATGGTTTCTTCCTCGGCCAGCTCCAGATTGATCTCCATATTTTCGGCTAGCTTCATCAACTCCTGCACGTCAGTGGTTGTAGGCGTGCGGTGCAGACGATAAATCGCCGGTACGCCCAGCGCCTTGAGATGAGAAGCCACTAGCTGGTTGGCCAGCATAATAAACTCGGTCACCATCCGCCGGGCAGTGAGCGAAGACGCCACCACAATCACCCCTAGCAAACCTTCATCATCATATTGAAACCGAGGTGAAGCATAGGATGACAGCGGTTCTTTAGCATCATCGGGAAACTCATGTTCGGGTAAATTCAGCTCGAACGACCCCCGCTTCATTCGCTGTTCGCGAACGGCTTGGCTCAAGGCATACAGGTCATCGACCGTGCCAAAAATCGGCTCCAGCTTTTTCAAGTCCTTGGCCTTGATGCCCAGCTTTCCAAGTTCTGCTTTGTCATCGCGGGACAGCACCGCCTGGGCTTGCTTATAGTTCAGAGCATGATCGACGGCAATCACCGTAGGCTGAAGCTCAAACTCCAGAACTTCGCCTGCCGAGTTGAGGGTAACGATCGCCGAAATTGCTAACCGGTCTTTGTCCGGATTGAATGAACACAAAGCGGTTGAAAGCGGCGGCGGCAGTAGGGGAATCATTTCGTTGCCCAAATAAACCGCCATCCCGCGCTTAAGGGCCTCGCGGTCCAGGGGCGAATATAGCGGTGCGTAGTGGGCGACATCGGCAATGTGAACGCCAAGTTTCCAGTTGCCGTCGTCATCTTTGCTGATGGTCAGCGCATCATCAATGACCTGAGCTTGGGAGCTGTGAATGGTAACGGTCAGAGCTTCACGTAAATCAAGCCGGTCTTTGATATCGGCCTTCCGGACCCGATTGGGCAAACTTTTGGCTTCTTCCAGTACGCTGTCTGGAAAGCTGCGGGGCAAATCATATTTGCAGTAAACAATGTCAATATCGGAAGCGGCTTCAGCATCGCTGCCTAAAATTTGCGCAATCCGCCCATGGGGAGGATCTTGAGCCAAAGGATAGCGGACTACTTCAATATGCGCCAGCTGATCAACTGCTTGGGTCAAGGTTTCTGACTCGCCATCGAGATTCAGCTCAAACAGCAGGCGATCATCCAAAGGAACGGCCTGATAGCCGGCATTTTCATGTTTTACTCGGGCCAGAACGGAAGCATTGGCTCGCTCTAAAATCACTTTCACTTCACCTTCGGGGCTGCGTCGTCGGCTGCCGTCCTTTGTGACGCGCACCAAAACGCGATCGCCGTTCCAGGCGGTATTCAGCTGACTTTCGCGAATATAAATATCGTCTGCGGCTTCGTCATCCTGAATGGCAAAACAAAATCCTTTGCTAGAGCAGCGCAGTTTGCCTTCAACAATTCCTTCCTCGCTAACCCGCTGATATTTATTGCCTTTTTCCTTCGCAATAATGCCAACACGCTCTAAAGCATCCAACGCAATCTGCAGCTCACGGGTACTTTCATTGGAATCACAATGCAGTTTTTTTTGTAACGCTTTGAGAGTGAGGGTCCTATCATCAGCGAAGTTGGCCAGTAGTGAAGCGATCGAGAAATTCATGAAGCGGTTAATCCTTACGCAGTGCAATTAGTTGATACACAAAGAGCTGCACCTGATTCACCTGTTCAAAAGCAGTTAAGTCAGCTCTGTTAGCTAGGGAATGACGGTAACTTTTCAACCCGCATAACGATAATCTTTGTCTAAACTGCCCTGGATTTGGGACGGTTCGGTATCATTCTCCAAGACTGTTTAAAGCGCTTGATAAAACAGTCAAGTTCCCGATAGCAATGTCCTTTCAGACTCTAGTTAGACATCACTTTAAGGTCGGTATACGAGAGCATTACTGCTAAAGTCAGGTTAAAAATCAACAGCTCAAATCCTCAGAGCTGTTAGCCCTAAGCCGATACAACTATACCTCAATCTGCAAAAAAGCGAACGATTCGTTTGTTAACGGCTCACCGATAGTCGATGCTGACTTTCTTGAAACGTTGGTTTACAAACGTTCCCCCGTTACGACGTAAGCAATGCGTCGTCCTACATTCGTAGCGTGATCAGCAATCCGTTCCAAATATCGAATCACTAGAACTAACAGAACAGTCACTTCAATATTAATCGGCGGAGTATCGGCATTAACTAAGCGCTCGTAAAGATGGTCGTAATCGTCATCCACGGCGTCATCTTTGATCTTAATGTCGAGCCCAACATCAGCGTTGAGATCGGAAACTGCCACTAAACTCAGTGCCACCATTGAACGGCAGCGGTCAATCATTACTTGAATTTGTTCAAGATGAGGATGGACGGGGTAAGGAAATAGCTTAATAGCAACTTCCCCAATGTCTTTGGCGTAATCGCCGATGCGCTCCAAATCGCGAATCAACTGCATGAAGGCGCTTACGTGACGTAAATCCTGCATTCCCTGAGGCGGATGGATCAACAGTTCAACACAATCGGTTTCAATTTGCCGATAAAACTGATCGACCTGCTTGTCATGGATTTTAAGCTGTTGAGCAGCTTCTAAGTTGCGATCGCAAAGCGCTGCCCTCGACAATAAACACGATTGTTCAACCAGCGCTCCCATGCGTAAGACGTCTCGCTGAATTCGCCGTAGTTGATGACCAAAAGGCGACGTTGATGGCTGATTAGAAGAAGACAGAGAGCTCAGATTACTCACAATGATGATGTTTGACTAAAATTGTGCGATGTTTGCTGCAAAAAGACAGTGTTGTGGGTCACGCTGCTTCTCAGCAAAACTTTTCAGCCCTATTCAGTAGGTCACGAATCAGGGGGTCACCAACGGCAGTCACCAAAAGCCCAGATCTTCGAATTTTGAAATATTCTCAGCTTTATCCGAAAAGGTCTATACCACTTTAAGACAATTATGACGCAGTTAAGTTAAGAAACTGCAGCAGTTGCTACCGGCAAGGCTGTGTGACGATTACGGGTTCCACAGCTGTAAAATGCAAAATTTAATTGAGGATTGTATTATTCTTGGTAGAAGAGGCACTTTTTTAGCTGGTAGGAAATAGACGTCTGGCCAGTCATAGAAGTCTATTGACGGCTCTTTTAAGCTTTGAGAGTGCTGTAAGGCTAATTTACCGCTGTAAGGAAACTCATCGTCAATGACTGATATACAAGTTTTTATTGCCCTTGCTATTGCCCTTGTCCCGGCTTTCTTTGCTTTGCGCCTGGGCACCGAGCTTTACAAGTAAGGCAGTGCTGTTGCAGGTCCGTGCTTGCTCAAATATTCGTGCTCTGGCAGCAAGGCTCAGACTTTTAGCTATCGAACTGAATGAGTTATCGGGCTGAATTGGATGAACCAAACCTGGCTTATGGGCCTTTAACCTGAATCAGGAACGCTGCCTAAATTAGAGAAGTCGGCGTTGTTAGACGGGGGGATGAAACGGCGTTTTGCAGGTTGCGCAAGACGCTGGCAATCTTCCGGTTGGCAAACGCTGACTTAGCAGTAAGAGCCGCTTGCCCACGGTTAAATTCATTCCCAAAATTAATCGTGCAGAAAAATGCCTGGCATTAGTTGATGGCTGGGGGACGCTCTCGCAAGCGAATGGCGCGTTGATAGTCATGTAAGGCGCCTTCAGCATCGTCCGCGGCGGCCCGTGCCTGGGCCCGGCTGATGTAGGCTTCGGTAAGGTTGGGATCGATTTGCAAAGCCTGGGTGAAATCTTTCAGAGCTGCCTGAGCGTTGCCCAATTGGAAGTAAGCATTGCCGCGATTATTGTAAGCAGCGGCGTAGTTAGGGTCTTGTTTGATCGCTTGGTCAAAGTCAGCAATGGCCGATTCGAACTGACCGGTTTGCAGTCGCAGTGCCCCTCGATTATTGTAAGTGCGCGATTTTTGCATTTCATACGCTAGCGCTTGCGTATAGTCAGAGATGGCGCCATTCGCATCACCCAGTTCGGCCCGCAGCTTGCCTCGGCTGTTATAAATATCGGCCAGTTGAAGAGCCGTGATAATGGTTTTTTCGTATGTTTGCGTCATGCCAGAAGCAGTCGGATGCTCGGCTGGCGTTGACGTCGTTCTTTGACTTGGGGGCGCCTTGCCAGCTAGCTCTGTCGTCAGCGTCATCACCTGCTGATAATCAGTGACAGCGCCGTCCGTGTCGCCTAGTTTATGTCGCAGCAAGCCACGATTGCCGTAAGCTTCGGTAAACGTGGGATTGAGCTCAATCGCTTGGTCCATGTCAGCGATCGCCTTATAGAGATTGCCCAAATGCATATGGGCCAAACCGCGACTGTGGTAAGCATCGGCTAACGTTGACTTGTAAGTCAGCGCTAGGTCAAAGTCGGCGATCGCCCGCTGATAATCCTGCATTTGCAAATAAGCACAGCCCCGCCACAAATACACTTTGGCAAATCTAGGATTGTAAGCCAGCGCCTGCTCAAATTCCTGAATAGCTGCTGGATAGCTGGCCTGCACCAGATAGGTGAAACCACGACTGCCATAGACTTTGGCAGAAGTCGAATCAATCCGCAGAGCGGCGTCAAAGTCGGCCATCGCTGCAGCATAATCACCGATTTTGCGATAAAGATTGCCGCGATTGAGATAAGCGCTGACGTAGTCAGGGTTCAACTTTAACGCTTCGGCAAAGCCCGATAGGGCTTCATTAATGCGTCCGAGGTCGCTGAGGGCGCAAGCGCGATTGTAATGAGCTTTGCTATAGCCTGGCTCTAGTTTCAAAACTTGGTCGAACAGAATAATGGCCTCGGCCAATTCGCCTCGACGCGCCCGATCAATGGCTTGGTTCAGTATTGTTTTCCATTGCATGGCAGCACCTCAAGCATGTGGAGGTTTTCTCCACCAACCCAGTTAACCCGTCGAAGCTTCGTCTCTAGTTCCGGACATTACGGCAATTACCTACCTCGTCATTTTGTAACGCATCTCGAGCCAATAAAAAATTGTCGAGATATTCCCCCTTACGGCTTTCCACCTACTTTTTCTCAATCTAAATGTCTAAATCCGGTAAGAAACGACAAATGTTGCCTGCTTTAATAGCACGCAACACTTATATACCAATATATGTACATTAGTTGAAAGTGAAGCGGCATCGACTGATAGCTAGAGAGTAGTTTATGCAATCTTTACAGAAAGAAGCGGTAGATTTGCAAAGGTTTGATTAAGCGGCGAGTAGGTTTGCTTAATCAAAATTGCTGATGGCTTGAACTAGCCGATAAAAGCTGCATCACGGCCCGATGATGAGATTGCACCAGTTTGGGTAAGTCTAGAGTCATTAACCGACCTTGGTCGATAACGCGACGACCATTGATGAAGCTGTAGTCAACTTTGTTGATGTGACAAAACAGCAGCGCGGCCACCGGATCATAAATTGCCGCGCCAGCGAGAGCCGGTTGCTCTAGGTCAATGGCAATGAAGTCTGCTGCCATTTGGGGCTGCAGACTCCCAATGTCGTCCCGCCCCAGAACCTGAGCGCCGCCTTTGGTGGCGATCGCTAATGCCTCTCTGGCCGTCAGGGCCCCAGGGGCTTCATCGCGGACTCGCGCTGCCAGCATGGCGATGCGAGCTTCCTGCATCAAATGGCCGGTGTCGTTGGAGGCGGAGCCATCAACCCCTAATCCCACAGGAATCTGTAAATCGAGCATGGTACGGATGGGAGCAATGCCGCTGGCTAGGCGCATATTGCTGCAGGGACAGTGGGCCACTCCAGTGCCTGTCTCACTGAATTTGTTGAGGGAGCGATCGCTGAGCTTAACGCAGTGGGCATGCCAAACATCCTCGCCTAACCAGCCTACCGATTCGGCATATTCCCCGGGAATCTGGCCAAACCGTTCCAGGCTGTAGTTAACATCGCTAATATTTTCCGCCAGGTGAGTGTGCAGCCGCACTCCCGGATAGGCGCGGGCCATCGCCGCTGACTCTCGCATCAAATCTTGAGATACGGTGAACGGCGAACACGGGGCCAGCGTAATCCTTAGCATGGCATAGCGTTCATTGTCGTGATAGGCCTCGATTAGTCGCTGCGAGTCTTTCAGAATAAAGGGTTCAGCTTCAACTAAGTGATCGGGCGGCAGGCCCCCCTGGCTTTCCCCAATGCTCATACTGCCGCGATTGGCGTGAAAGCGCAGGCCAATTGCCTGAATTGCCTGAATTTCGTCGTCTAGCGTGCAGTCATTGGGAAACAAATAGCTATGATCGCTAGCCGTGGTGCAGCCCGACAGCATCAGTTCAGCCGCGGCCATCTGCACGCCGGTGCGAAAAATTTCAGCCGTGATATTTGACCACAGCGGATATAAGCTTTTGAGCCACTGAAACAGCTCATGATTTTGGGCGGCCGGGACAACTCGCGTCAGTGATTGGAAAAAATGGTGATGCGTGTTCACTAAGCCTGGTAAAACGACGTAGCGATCGCTCAAATCTAGGACTCCATCGGCGGTCTGAGGTAGTTCTGCTGTAGTGCCCACTTGCTCAATTACATGGTCACGAACAAATAGCGCTCCGTGACGAATTTCCCGTTGCGCACTGTCAAAAGTTGCCAGCGTATGAATGTTTTTAACAAGCAAAGTAGCCACGCGACCGGCCTCCTGATGTTTCAATAGTGACGACATTTACGCCCATGTCTAGGCTGCGACGGTTGATGTAAATCTCTGCGGCAAATGATGGGGCATCTCCTTTGATGCGATGGCTATCCGAGCAGGAAATTTCTTCAACGGTGGGATGAAACGACCTGACATTGACTGGAGCAGCCTCTCCCCTCGGTCAGCCCGTCGCTCAATAAAATATTTTTGTATCAGTGATCATCGCCGCTGCAGCCCAATAAACTTACCGAGTAATCATACTGATAGGTTTGAAATTGTGTTCATCATTCTGTCGTCTAAAGTGATTGATATTGGAAGTGTGCCGAACTAAGGTTCGACTGACGGAGCGGGTGACCATGACGGCGTACGATTGGCTAGAGCCGGCCCTAACCACGATTCATAAAGCTGACTGGCATCGAACCGTACAGCCCCTTGGCGGCCAGGCGGGCCCGGTGATGACCTGGCAGGGAAAGCCCATAGTGAACTTTGCCAGCAATGACTACCTGGGGCTGGCGGGCGATTCGCGATTGGCAGCTGCCGCGATCGCCGCGATCCGCGCCTACGGTACCGGCAGCACAGGATCTCGCCTGCTGAGTGGTCACCGAGATTTACATCAGCAGCTAGAACAGGCTATTGCTCGATGGAAAGGCACTGAAGACGCGATTGTTTTTAGCTCTGGGTACTTGGCCAACACCGGCACCATCAGCGCGCTAGTCAATCACCGCGACCTGATTTTAGCCGACCAGTACAATCACTCCAGTCTGATCAGCGGGGCTCAACTGAGTGGGGCTACGGTGCAGACTTATCAACATTGTGATGTGCTTGATTTACAGCAAAAACTGCAGACCTTGCGATCGCGCTATCGTCGCTGTCTAATCGTTACCGACAGCGTGTTCAGCATGGACGGTGACTTATGCCCCTTGAGCAACCTCCTGGATTTAGCGGACGAGTTCGACTGCATGGTGCTGGTGGATGAAGCCCACGGCACGGGCGTTCTAGGTCAAACAGGTTCCGGCTTGGTTGAGAGGGCGGGCTGCCGGGGGCGCCCTTTGATCCAAATGGGGACGCTGAGCAAAGCCTTGGGCAGTCTGGGGGGATATGTAACCGGCGCCGCCAATTTAATAGACTATCTGCGCAACCGGGCCCGCAGTTGGATTTACACGACTGGTCTCACGCCAGCGGATACGGCTGCAGCGCTGACGGCTGTTCAAATTGCCCAAGCCGAACCCCAAAGGCGCGATCGCCTCTGGCAAAATGTCCATCATCTCAAGCAAGAACTGATGGCTTTAATTCAAGCAGCGCCCCAGGAAAATTTCTCCAGGCTGCTGCCCTCTGATTCGCCGATTTTGTGCGTGACCATACCAGATGCCGCCGCTACGGTACGGTTAGGGCAGTACTTGCGAACCGCCGGTTGCCTAGTCTCAGCTGTCCGTCCACCCACAGTGCCGGTCAGCCGTCTACGCATGACGGTGATGGCGACCCATAAGCCCGAGCATATTCAGCAGTTGGTTGACACGCTCAGACAAGCCCACACCGAGACAATCTAGAACCTCCCGCTCGGTGTAACGGTTGAGATAGCTCCGTCGAGCGCCTATAAACTCGAAGTCTTCGCTGAAAGGCTTGCCGCACACTGCACACTCAAACTGGCGACGGTTGACCCGTAATCAGGTCTTGCTAAAGTGACTGACGAGTAGGTCTCACACGAGATGCCAGTGATTCTGGTGCAGATGATGACTGACAGTGCCACAACGAGGACAGACAGTTGACGTGCCATATCAAGAATCAAGTCGTTCTCGTTGGCTTCATAGGATTCCCGGTAGACCCATAGTTCCGTTAGAAGAGGCACCATAGCTATGCAGTCTAGAACGACTACATCAGCATACTGATTCCCTCAAAGCCATAATTCTTTGTGTGGTGCTCATCTTAGGCTGTTGGGATTCTTCTTCTTATCGAAAAACTACAGTTTCATCAGCTCAGGATTTAGCTCACCGTGCGCAGCAAATCGCCGTGGGGTTTGGTCATCCTTGGTTGCCACAATCCCTACGCAGCCGTGCTTTTGCCTCTGCCTTTATGCTTCATCCTTTAGCTATCACTGCTGCCAGCTAGGCTACAGTCAAAATTGACCTGACTCCTGCAACGTATTGGCTGTGAGGTGCCGATATCGGGGTAAATTCTTTTTCGCAAATGTTTGAGCAGGTTGCGAAGTTTTGCTACTTCTACGAGCACTTTTATTGACAGGAGGCGCTGTTTTCAATCAGGCTCCACGATCGCAACAGCTCCGCCACGGACCAGGCCTGGGCAAAGGCTCCACGTGGCATAAATGGAGCATCGCCGTCAAAGATTTCGCTAAGGGTGCCGATGCAGCCATCCCGCAGATGGTCGGCAAAGGGCGCTAAAAAGGTGGTGGCCAGGGCAGGGTCCCCATAGACCCGCAGATGAGCCTGAATAAACGGTCCGATTAACCAACTCCAAACAGTGCCTTGGTGATAAACTCCGTCGCGTTCGACAGGGGAGCCTCCGTAATGGCCGCTATAGTCCGGGTGGGATGGGGCTAGCGATCGCAGCCCATAAGACGTTAGCAGTTGCTTCGTTACCGTATCTACCAAGGCTTTTTGCTGTTGAGGAGAAAGTAAGGGGGGACCCAACAGTTCAGCACGGCAGGCTCGCAGGCCAATGCCAGGCCGAAAGCTGTCACTAGCAGGGAAGGCGACGCTGAATATCTGATTGGGCCGCAGGCTGTCATCGTCGCCCCCAGGCCCATCGATGACGTCGTGGCAAAAGCCGAGGGAATCTGACCAAAAGCGCTGGAACCCTTGATGGGTCTGTGCCGCTAGATCGTGATAATGTTTCCCGGAGACTCCCAACAGTTCTGAAAACCGCGCCATCACCAGTAGGGCGTTGTACCAAAGAGCATTGATTTCAATCGGTTTGCCGATGCGCGGAGTGACGACCCAGTCATCCACTTTGGCATCCATCCAGGTCAGTTGAGCGCCAGACTCTCCCGCGTAAATTAGGCCATCATTATCGAGATGAATGTTGTAGCGAGTGCCTTTTTGGTGCCAGTTGATGATTTCAGCTAGCACGGGAAAGAGTTCATCCAGCAGCAGGCAGTCATGGCTGACAGAGTGATATAGCCGAATAGCTTCAAAATACCAAAGTACTGCGTCAACAGTGTTGTAGCCAGGGCTGGTTCCGGCTTCGGGAAAAGCGTTAGGCAACATGCCCTGATCGACATATTGGGCATAGGTGCGGAGAATGGGTCGGGCAATTTCGAGGCGCCCTGTGGCGATCGCCAATCCCGGCAGTGCGATCATAGTGTCGCGGCCCCAGTCACCAAACCAGGGATAGCCGGCAATCACAGTCTTGCCCTCGGGCTCGCCTTCGACGGGGCGGGCAACGACAAATTGATCGGCAGCTAATACTAAGGATTCCATCCACAGCGGCGCCTGCTGAGCGGCCAGATAGCGAGCCGAATACCAATGGCCTAATAGGTTTTGTTCGTATCCCCGACGGCGCTTAATGGCCCCTGGAAATTGAATACTCGTTGGCACTTCAGTGGTGGCGGCGATGGTGACGGTATCGCCAACGCCGAGTTCAATTTCGAAGGTGCCCGCGTGCAGATGGTCGTCGGTGGGGTCAATGCCGCGATAACGCTCGACAGCCAGGTGATATCCCTGGTACCACTCATGGTGTGGCGTATAAAGGCCGCGATCGCTCAATACATAAAATGGGGTGGCGCCCTCACAGGCCACCACTTGCATACCCTGTGAGATTGGCTGGATTGCCATCTTCCAGTCGTCGCTGCGCGTGCTGTGGTGGTGGTTACGAAAGTTGACCAGCGCCTTCAGCGACAGCTTGACCGGGGCGATCGCTCGCTTAACGCAATAGCTGATGTAGGTGGTATTGGCGCCCTGCTCCATCCACACTCGCTTAACCAGCAGGGCATCTTCGAAAGCATAAAACCAACTGGGAATCGTGCCCTCTAATACGAATCGTTCTAGGTACTGATAGCCGTGACCGGTGACGCTGTCTGTCTGCCAGCGATCGCAGTGCAGAGCATAGGTCTGCTCACCATAGCTGACCGTTTCATCAAGCTTCGTAAGCAACAGCGTTCGTTCGAGTGGAGGCTGCAACGCGGCATTCAGCAAACCATGGTAGTGACGGGTCAGGATGCCGGCGATCGTGCCACAGGCATAGCCCCCGATGCCATTTGTTACAAGCCATTCCCGCGATTCAGCCGAGTCGAGATGGCCACAGATGTCACGTCCAAATTGAATCACCATAGTTTTTCGAGAGCAGAGCCTGGAGTGCGAATTTAAAGATTCAGAGCGCGGAGTTCAGAATTCGAAATTAAAGTTTTTGGTTCTTATGCTTGACTGCTAGTCAGGTTCGCGGCCAGAATGCCTCCCTTAACCTTCCTTTTTATCCAGGCTCTCTGGGTCGGGTCGGCCTTTCTTGAATGCCGTCAGGCCATACACACCGCCACCCTCATACCCTCACACTTCACCCTACTGATACACAGCAGCTTCTAGAATGATGTGACACATTTCTACCGCTTCATCTAGAAAGGTTCGAATCACCTGCTGAGTGCTTTCTGAAGCTGGCTCACCGACGGCTTCAGCGGCCAAGATTGCTCCTACCCAGCCTGATGTGTGCCAATGTCCCGCCGAGAGAGCAGGCAGATTTTCAATCGTCGGATAGGGCCATGGCGAAACGTACCAGTAGGGCTGATCATAGGTCTGGTCTCCTGGCGATAAGCCAACGCCAATGGTGCGAGTAGTTTTGCGGTTACCAGTCAAAGTAATCAGCGTCGCCATATCAAAATGATGAGGCCAGATGTGTAGTGGGGAAGCGCCAGCTTGAGCACTGACAACGCTCTGCAGCAGTAATCGAGAGTGGGCAAAATAACCGGCAATAGCCTGTCGACGGGCTTCTGCCGTGCCACCAAAAGGCGCCCCGTGAGCAATAGGATGAAGCGGAAAGTCATCAGGATAATCTGGCATGGCCAGCTTCTCAGACATGAAGCCGAACTCGCCTAGTGTTGTTTGATGCCAGTCCAGCAGTTCGGATAAGGTTTTGCCAGTAAGGGGGAAAGACGCGATCGCCTGCTGCTGTTCGTCCAAAATTAGACTGGTCAGACTCGTCGGAGCCAATGCCGCATACATCAGCTGTGCGCCACGCAGCGGCTGACCAACAAAAGCGGCTAGCGCTGGTTGCCAGTGACTCGTTATTTGGCTGCTGTCGGGTTGGATTTCAGCAAAGGCTATGCCAACTGCGGCAATGCCCTGGATGGCATAGTGTAGCTGTACGCGGGCGTCAGTCAGGAACGTCGGAGCAATCATCCAATGGTCTCCTGAGTCCACGTACTGAAAAACCTTAAAAATGTCCGCATGTATTAGCTCTTAACTGGGGCTGTCATTTCTCCTGAGTGAGTACCGCACAGCGTAGTAGAGCCTTTCTAAGATGTCTGTAAGAAAAAATCATGGCTTAACGTTGAGTTTCTTAAACTGAGGCCGCAAACGTCCTTCTAAAATTTTGGCAGCCGATGCCGCCGCAATACCGCTGGCTCACAGCCGCCGCTACGATATGTCAGATCAATGATGAGAGCTCAGAATTTGGTAGACGCTTTCAGCGTCACGTTTGAGCGGCGGGGAGCGCCGGCCACGCAGCCCCCGGCCACCAGCAACGCTGTCAGTCCTAGTAAGACGGATACCACTAGCGGTAAGCTTCGCAGAGCTGTGGCAAAAGTGCTAAACAAAGAGGCTGCAGCGGCGCCGCCGCTGAAAAACATGCCTGTACCTAAGCCGGCTTTTGGGGTAGGCACTAGCGACAAAGCAAAAGGAATGGTGCCGTTGGACACCAGGCTAAAAGCACTGCCAAAGATGATGGCTAAAGCGATCGCCGCTATATTTTGCTGCACTGGGGCGATCGCGGCACAAACAAACGCCAGGGCTGCCAATCCTAAAATCATGGCGCGACGATTGCCTAAACGTACGGCGAGCAGGCCCGAGGGAATGGCCGTGACCGCCAAGGAAACAAAAATTAGACCCAGCACTAAACTAGCGTTGCTGTTAGGGAGCTGATTATCAAGCACCCGAGAAAACAGCAGCATTAGCGAGCGGAAGCCTAACGAAACACCGACCCCAGCGCCAAAAATCATTGCTAAAGCGAGAAGGGATACATCGGCATTGCTGATGGAGGCATCCGGTTCCTGAGCCTCGTCAGCCACTGCCGAATCCGGAGCCGCCAATCGTAAAACGACAGTCGCCACCAGCAGCACGCCTGACCCCAATCCGAATGCGACTATCGGTCCCCAGTTCAAAATTTGGGTGCTGGCCAATGGTCCCATCGCGCCAGCAACACCTCCCACCAGAGTTAAGATGCTGGCCGCTTGTGGCAGGCGGGTCCCAAAGGCATAGCGTCCCAACAGCGACATGGCTGGACTGCGGAAAATGGTCATGGTTAGGGCCCACAAGACAAGCAGCAGCGGCAATACCCAGCTTCTGGCCAGGGCCCAGCCACCGACTACGGCGAGCGGAATGCTGATAAATGCTCCCACGGCCAAGATGGCGCCCAAACCAATTAAAGGAAATCGCGTTCCTAACTGCTGTTGCAGGCGATCGCCAAGGCTCCCCATGAGCGGCTCCATCACCATCGCCAGCAAATTTTCTACAATCAGCAACCCAGTGGCTAGCGCTTGGTCAAGACCGGCCTGTATCAGTAAATCCACTAAATACAGGTTGTAGATCACCCACATTAGCGCGATCGCTCCCTGCACCAGCGCCAAGCTGCCGACCTTAGCCCATAAAATTTGAGTGTTGGTGCGAGGCAGCGCACTGAGCGGCATAGCGATAACCAACTTAATTACAAAAAAATCTCGGCAATGGAAAGCTTAATCAGCTGACATTACTTATATTCAACCCAATCTGCCCCTGTTGCTGAAAACACGCTGAAGTCCACTCACCATATTAGGTCTAATCAAAAATAGAGGCTTTTCAACCGTTTCCATAAACTGCCAGAAAGCTCCTGGCTCAATTTGGGATGAAAATACTTATCGAGCTCTGGAAATTTAAGGCCCTAGCTGAACCCATTAACGAACAGTCACAGTGCTAATTTACCCAAAAAATTTTGACTAATTCGAGGCGGTCATCATTTAACAGGGAAATTCTTGTCCTGAAGGCCAATTAGCCCCTAGCTGATGCAATTAGGGCAGGCGTGGCAATGTTGATCTCACAAGGCTTCTTGCATTAAATGATGACGCGCCATGACCATGCCAGCGGACTTCCGCTAGCCACCGACTCATCAAGCTGCGAAGTCAAACAGCGTATCTAAATAGATACGATTGACGCGGCGATCGCAGTTGCCGTTCTGCATTAAAAAAAGAGATAGCGCCGCACAAAACGCGCGCTGCTGATTCCACGCTGGGTGAGAATCGAGATACCCCTGAAGAGATTCATAAAGCTCCTCTGGAATCTCCACCAGCAAGCTAATCATAGGGCCGCCCATCTGTTCCTCCTTTGACACCTTAATCATTGGCAAACACCCGAAAACAGCACCTCCATGAATCTATAGTGGTTCCTCATTCCCCTTGATTTGTGGGGAATTCAGCCACTCAGCTCACAGGCGCAACGTCTTCCGGTCGCATCATTCTGCCGACTCCCTCCAGCCCTGTCAATGGTTAAAAAAAGCAGTAAGCCCATCTCAAAGGTTTCATCAAACGAAGCAATCAGGCTTTCAAAGACTGGCGCTCCGTGATCCCCGTTTTTTGAGTACAACTCATTCTGTGGGAAAAGATTTTACACTCGTTCCACACATTCTCAGAAACCCCTAAAGCTTCATCGGCCTTTGTGGAAAACCTTGTGGAAATTGGCAGACTGTCTGTGGATAGATTGTGGACTTCAGTAATTTCCCCGGAATTATGAATGAAGTTTTGTTAAGCCCGTTTGCAATCTCACCGTGAAGAACCTGAGATGGCCGCTGAAACCTTTCTGTCTTAAAGACTTTCCTAGGTAAAGCTAAGTATTTGTGAGATTTAGCCAAAAACGTATTTGAAACCATTGATCTGAAGTATGGTTCATTTGAATTATGCAAGTCAGGGCCGACACCAGTGAGCTTGATAAACCGTTTCAACCTCAATATTCTTGACATAGAAGTTTTCTGTACCCATGTATTTTGTTATAAGAATGTCTCTCCAAGCTCGGCAGCAGCGGAGAAACGTTAAGCAAACTGGGTTGAGAAGCTCTGCCGGCAGCGATCGCTAGATGATGCCACCATCAAAATTTCAGAGCACTAACGAGAGCAATCGAACGATGACTGTGCTGATCGTTTTTACCGACTTAGACGGTACGCTGTTGAACAGCGAAAGCTATGGCTACGATGCGGCCATGCCGATATTAGAAATTCTGAAGCAGCGAAGAATTCCCGTTGTTCCAGTTACCAGCAAAACGCGCGCAGAAGTAGAGACGCTGCTCCAGCAAGTGGGATTAACAGGCCCCTTTGTGACAGAAAACGGCAGTGCTATTTACATTCCCCGCGAGACTTGCCCGTTTACCCTGCCTCAGGGGGAAGACGATGGGCCCTACCGAGTGGTGACTTTAGGAGTTGCCTACGTCATGGCGCGGGCCGGGCTCAAGGCGATTTCTCAGACATTAGACTGCTCTCTCAGAGGCTTTGGCGATTTATCTATAGAGCAGGTGCAGGAGCTTACCGGGCTGTCGGCAGCGGCTGCCCACCAGGCCAAGGCGCGAGAATTTACCGAACCATTTTTGATGCCTAAAAAATTATCGCCAGCAGTGCTCACGGCGGCGGTTAAAGACATGGGTTTTCAGGTGGTAATCGGCGATCGCTTCTCTCATCTCATTGGCGGTGGCGCCGGCAAAGGTACTGCTGTTCATCGACTCGGGCAGCTTTATGCGACGACGTTTGCCGCTGGCCAAGCAATCGTCACTGTTGGTTTAGGCAATAGCCCGAATGACCTGGATATGTTGGAAAATGTAGATCAGGCGATTGTGATACCGGGTCAATCAGGGCCGCATCCGCAGCTCAGCGATCGCGGCTGGAAAATCGCCTCTCAACCAGCCCCTGAAGGCTGGGCAAGCGCCGTTGAGCAAGTGCTTGCAGAATTTACCGACAGCTCCGAAGCGACGATCGCTTAGCGACCCACAGCCATCGCCAGGAAGAGCCTTTATCGTCTGAACAATGTATCTAGCAAAGCTAATGCACCCTGCCACCACTGCTTAGGCCGGTTTTCGAGAGCGGCAGAATAATCGCAGCGGATGCCCGCCGTAATAGTCATGGCTGATGCCCAAATCGCTCATGCCCAGACGCTGGGTGACCCGCATGGAGCGCTGGTTCTCTGGCAGCGTAACAGCATAGATGGCGGACAGCTTGAGCGTTTGAAAGCCATAGGCTAGGACAGCGTGAGCTGCCTCGGTAGCGTAGCCGTGTCCCCAACTGGCGGGACAAAAGTGCCAGCCAATTTCGACCTTACCGCTGGGTTGGTTGTCGCGACCGGGCAGCGGGACTAGTAACAGGGAGCCGATCGCAGTTTGAGACTCCTGATGCACTACGGCCCAGCAGCCAAGGTCAGGATGGGCCGCTGTGCGAGCGCAGTAGCGCTGCAGTCGCGCCTGCACAGCAGCAATCGTAGCGTCCAGCGATTTATCGCCAATCCACTGAGTGACAGCTGAGTCACCGTAAATAGCGATCGCATCAGCAGCGTCGGCAGCGGGTTGCCAATCGCGGATGCGCAGGCGTTCAGTTTTTAGCTGCATACTTCCATTCGGCATGTATTGGTGAAATTTGCGTCGCTGAGCCAAAAATGTAAAACCGAGATTTGCCGTGAGCGAGACGCTCATGCTTTGACTTCAATCATGATATTGGTGAACGGCGTGGGTATCTGGCTTGCAGTTCAATCCGTAAATCACGTCATATTAAAGACTGGAGTTTTCAGAATTGTTATTGTTACAGCTCAGGCATTAATCTCGCTCTAGACTTCTTTTAACCTCTTGATTCTCAAATATAAGAAATCGGATTCAATAATCTTTCAACTCTTAAGGATACGAGGGGGTATTTGCTCAAGACCGGTTTGAGTCTGCGACTGTTAATGTTGACGTGATTTGGCCAGAAACACTAATCACTACAGATTCCGTGACCCCGTTTTCGCTAAAGCCCATTTGAGAATTTCGGATATTTACGCCAGCATCTAGACAATATGAACGTTGTGCCGTCAATTTGAGTGCATCCCATGTTGCCCCTAAAAATTGTTTCCCTGTTGCCGAGCGCTACTGAAATCATTCACGCCTTAGAACTGACCGACTATCAGGTGGGCCGGAGTCATGAGTGCGACTTTCCGCAGAGCATTGCTTCCCTGCCCCCCTGCACTGCTCCCAAGTTCAACCCCCAAGGCACCAGTCGAGAAATTCACGATCGCGTCACCGACTTGCTGCAGTCAGCCCTCAGCGTATATCAAGTCAAAACCGATGTGCTGGAAGCGCTGCAGCCGACTCATATTCTTACCCAGGCACAGTGCGAAGTGTGTGCCGTCAGCCTGCCGGAGGTGGAAACAGCGGTCGCCACCCTGACTGGAGTGCCGCCGCAAATTCTTTCGCTACAGCCTAATTCGCTGGCCGACGTGTGGGCCGATCTGCGACGAGTCGCGATCGCGCTTTTAGGCGTAACGGGCGAAGCTAGAGCGAATGAAGCAATTGCCGCGTTGCAAAGCCGCATTCAGCATTGTCGCCAGCAGGTATCTGGGGTATCGCATCGTCCCACAGTCGTGTGTATTGAATGGCCCGATCCCTTGATGACGGCGGGTAACTGGGTGCCAGAACTGGTCACGCTGGCGGGTGGATTTCCCCTGTTGGCCAAAGCGGGACAGCATTCTCCCTGGATCACTTGGAACGATTTGGTTAAAGCCGATCCTGAGGTGATTATTCTGATGCCCTGTGGCTATGACATGGCCACAGCCGCCCAAGAGAGTCAAAGCTTGTTGCAACATCCCTACTGGTCACTGCTGCGAGCGGTAAAAACTGATCGCGTTTATATCGCTGATGGCAATCAATACTTCAATCGTCCTGGGCCACGCCTGGTGGACTCCCTGGAAATCCTGGTAGAAATTTTGCATCCAGACTGGCGATCGCCGCAATATGAGGAGCAGGGATGGCGATCGCTGGCAACTTTATCGGTTTATCAATAAATCAGCTTTAGACAGGGATGTGAGGATTTTCGCCAATTTTTGAGCCCTTCGAGCCATTAACAGCACCATTCAGGAACCGCTAAGTGCAGGGCAGATTGGCGATTGCAACTCAATGAAGATGGAACAATTTGCGCTGTGAATTAATCCCTTTGCCCATTCCAACAGCATGAAATTAAGCGAAAGTTTTTCCATTACTCAACAAATCTGGCGTAATAATAAGCGACGGAAGGTGATCGGATAATTTTCAGGAAGCTGTAGATTAGGCCGTTAAGTTAGCGATCACTATTCTGGGTCAGCATCTAAAGAGAATTGATCATAGCGGTGCTTCTTGTTGGTCAAGGAGTTTCTTTGCGATACGGCTTAAAGCTTCCTCGTTGTGGGGAGTCGCTGGCTTCAGAGTCGCCACACTCAATGTGACTTTGCTTACGGCGAGGCAGGCGATTTTCGCCGAGACATTGGAATCTGTCATCATTCAGATTTGCGACGTCTCAGCCATTAGGGTTCATCTCATAGCTCATAGATCTGGGGCGGGCGCTAATGCTGCTTTCACATGACCTTCGACATTAATTGATGACACGCCTTGATATTGGAGCTCTTACGTCGCTCTCTACGTAATTTCACAGCAGCTTCTGTAGCTAGTAAAAGTCCTGGCTTTAAATTTCCCTTTTATGATTAAGCTTAAAAATCTTCAGTTAGGTAAAAAATTTACTCTCTTGCTACTGCTGGTTTTCCTTGGTGGGGTGCTGGCCAGCAGCGTGGCCCTTTCATCCGTGCTTAATCGCAGCACCCAAGGGCAGCTAACAACCCAAGCTTTAATGCTGATGGAAACAATGAATTCCATTCGCTCTTATACAACCGATCATATTGCCCCAGAGATTGCTGATCGTCTAGACGAAGAGTTTCTGCCTGAAAGTATTCCGGCCTATTCTGCACGAGAGGTGTTCGAAAATCTCCGGTTAAATTCCGACTATAGAGACTTTTTTTACAAAGAGGCGACTCTTAACCCCACTAATCTGCGCGATAAAGCGGATGCGTTCGAAGCTGAGTTAGTCAGTCAGTTTCGCGAAAATCCAGAACAAACTGGTCAAACGAGTGGATTCCGAAAGACTCCGGGTGGCGATCTTTACTACATCGCTCGGCCCATCAAAATTGCTCAGGAAAGCTGTTTGGAGTGCCACAGCACCCCCGCCGTCGCTCCAGCCAGTATGATTGAGCGCTACGGAGCGGAAAATGGTTTTGACTGGAAACTGAACGAAATCGTGGGCGCACAGATGATTTCGGTGCCCGCAGAACGGGTCATAAAAGGGGCGCGTCAGTCGCTAGTGATAATTCTAGGCATCTTTATTATTGCCTTTGCGATCGCTACCGTTTTGGTGAACCTGTGGCTTAAGCGATTTGTGGTGCGTCCCCTTAATCGGATGGCTCGGGTCGCCGAGGCCGTCAGTATGGGTGACATCCAGTCGGAATTCATTCAGGACTCTCAGGATGAGGTAGGCCAACTGGCAGAAGCCTTCAATCGGATGCGGCTGAGCTTGCAGATGGCGATGCAACGTTTAGAACGTTATCGTGAAGGGCGGCGCAATTCATCCGCCTCCTCCGCCAACAACGTTTCTCGATAATATATTTAGTCTCTATGCTTGAGATGGTGAGCCTAATTTGAGCAGCCAGTTATTACAATGGCGCTAGCAGAACGATCGCTGGTTTAGACGCTGGCGATCGCGGCGCTGACGTTTTCCCAACTCAAGCTGTGCAAGTCGTGACCTCATTCTCAGAGATATTGAATGCCCAAACTGCCGCCTAAAAACTACGTCGAGGTAGTTGATTGGCCCCAGTCGCTGACGCTACAGCCGATTGGCTGGGTGCGATCGCCCTACACCGAACGCCATGGCACTCCTCGGCAGGCGCAGCTCTCGGCAATGCCTGATGATTATCAGCCGGCCAGTGCCCGCATTGAGCTATTTGCCGAACAAGTGCCCGCTATTGCTTTGAAAGATTTGGAGGGCTTTGAATATCTCTGGGTGATTGCGTGGCTGCATCTCAATCAGCGCTGGAACCCTACGGTGATGCCACCGCGCGGACCGCGAGTGCGACGGGGCACGCTGGCCACCCGTGCTCCCCATCGTCCCAACCCAATCGGCTTGAGTGCAACTCGTATCCAGCGTATAGAAGCAACCGTCATCCACATTGAGGGGATTGACTTTCTGGATCGCACGCCGGTACTCGATATTAAGCCCTATATACCCTACTGTGATGCTTGGCCCCAAGCGCAGGCGGGATACGTCGATGAGGCAGAAGCAGCGATCGCGGTCGAAGCCGACATTTTTGGCCAATCAGGGCATCCACTCCGTCAAGACTCTTTACCACAAAGGTCTCATTCAAGTTACGATTGTTAATGTAAATTTTATTTTCGTTTTTTTACTTGTGATTAAGTCTCGTTGCCCGGTTCCGGCAGAGCAACTTCCCATCAACCAATACGAAGATATTCGCGACTCCTGGTTTTATGCTTGGGGAAACCGTAATTTTATGGGCTATATTAAGCCGATTTTCGTTTTATGGGTCTTGAGTTGGATTGTGACCGGACCGGTAGTAGGGGCTAGCTATGCACCTGCAAGATATCCTTTGCTCTTCGGAATTTTGGGGGCAGCTTCATCATTGATTTTGCCAGTTTTAGCGTTGACTCAGCTTTACACGGGCTGGCTTCACATCGGTCAGCGGCTACAGCAGGCTAATGTGCCCTATGAGGAGTCGGGTTGGTATGACGGTCAGATCTGGCAAAAGCCCGAAGCGATACTTAATCGCGATCGCTTGATTATGAATTATCAAGTCAAACCGGTTTTACAGCGAGTTCGTAACACTTTGTGCTTCATGGTCGTGGTGGGACTGTTTTTACTCATATTTTGGAAAGTTTTATAGTTCATTGCGTTTATGGCCGCCATATGTCATAGTCTCAGCCATGACTAGGGCTAAACGTTATCAATCGGCTGAGCTAGAAGTTCAACTGCTCCGAGAAGGCATTATTGAATCGGTACACACTGCCTATGCCGTTGTCTGCGACAGTCGCGGACGGATGCTGTCGGTGGCTGGAGATGGCGAAGCCGCCACTTTTATTCGCTCATCTCTCAAACCATTTCAGGCATTGGCCGTGGTAATCGCTGGAACTCTGGAACGCTATGGTCTTGGCGATCGCGACTTGGCAATTATGTGCGCTTCTCACCAGGCCAAGATTGAGCAAGTCCGCCAAGCTTTCCACATTCTTTGGAAGGCAGAGCTCGAACCTTCCCATCTGAAATGCCCAATTCCAGCAGATAAGTCTAGTCCCTTAGAATACAATTGCTCAGGCAAGCACGCTGGCATGTTGGCCCTTTGTCAACAGCGCAACTGGCCATTAGAAAGCTATTTACATCGTAACCATCCGCTGCAGCTATTCATCCTCAACACGGTGGCTGAACTGCTAGGCATGCCCGCTGATGAATTTATTGGTGCCCATGACGACTGTGGTGCGCCTACTTACTTAATGCCGCTAAGTCAAATGGCAGTTTTGTTTGCCAAGCTGGCATCGGGCGAAAATTTGGCCATGGAGCGGGTAATTCGCGCCATGACTCATCACCCCGACCTGGTGGCTGGCCCCGATGCCTTCGATACTGAACTGATGCGGTTGACGGCAGGGGCGTTAGTTAGCAAGTCTGGCGGCGAGGGCATTCAATGTCTGGGTCGCGTGGGTCAGGGCATGGGCTTAGCGATTAAAGTACGCGATGGGGCGCGACGAGCCAAATATGCGGTTGCGGTTCATCTGCTGAAACAGTTGGGTTGGGTATCACCCGACGTAGCCGAAGAGTTGGCCGAAAAGTATTTAGTGTTGAGCAATTATCGACGGCTAGACGTGCAGGGCGATTTGGATTTGATGTGAAAATGAGCACTGTTGCGAAGCGGCGGGAAGGCGTTCTGAAAACCGGTTTTTGTGCTCTCCAAAATGCAGCAGTCTGACTCAAAGAGAGGGACCGAAAATCCAGCTCAAATTTAGCTTTCAGGCATTGACGAAAGGGAGCTTTCAAAAGTCTTGTAGGCTGAAGCAATATTTCGCCAGCAGCAGCATTACCGCAGTCAGCTTTGACGTAATTTTTGCGCCTGATTTAGTAAAGAATCAGCAAAAGACAGCGCCTCTTGGTGCGTTTGGCCACCGGCTAGTTGAGCCAATTCATCGCGGCGCATCGTGGCGTCCAGCGGCTGCACTCTCACTACTGTACGGACGTCATCGGGGGCGGCAGCATCGGCTTTGGCACGCCCTTTGCCCTTTTTGGCACTGCCGGCCAGCGCCGGTTCAATGACTTCCTTCGCGACCCGAAAGTGGGCGTCAGCCATCGCTGCCACCATCGGTTGGTGAGTCACGCAGAGCACCTGTTGCGATCGCCCCAAGTGGTGCAGCTTCTCGGCGATCGCCTGAGCGACGCGCCCCGAGACCCCCACGTCCACCTCATCAAAGACCAGGGTATTTACTACATCAAGCTGCGATAAGCACGCCTTAAGCGCTAGCAAAAAGCGACTCATTTCGCCACCAGAGGCCGTTTCAGCCAGCGGCTGCAGCGGCTCTCCCGGATTAGGACTAAATAAAAACTGAATTTTATCGGCGCCCAAAGCGGTCGGCTCCGTCGGAGAAATTGCCGCTTGAAACTGCACCCGCTCCATCGCTAACGGCTTCAGCTCATTCACTAGCTGAGTTTCCAAGGTTTGGGCGGCCTGCTGACGCAGCTTGGTGAGTTTGGCGCAGTCTTTGGTCAGCACCGCTTGGGCCTTTTCATAGGCGGCCTCCAGCGCTTCGATAGACTGGCCCTCACCGTTGAGCAGTGCCAAAGAGGCCTGAATTTCTTCGACATACTCAATCAGTTCAGCTAGAGACTTACCGTATTTGCGGGTCAGCTGCTTAAGCTGACTGATGCGAGTCTGTACATCCTGCAGCCGCTGCGGATCAGTCTCCACGTCTTCTCCATAGGCATTAATTTGCCGCCCGGCTTCTTCAACCTGCGCCAAAGCGTCATTGACTAGGTCTAGCACCGGCTCCACAGTGCCGTCATACTGCAGCATATCTTCTAATGTTTGGGCGGCATGTCCCAGCAAATCAGCACAGGCAGCGCTGTCCTGATCGCTTTCATACAAGAACTGATAAACCTGATAGCTCTGCTGCTGTAGCTCCACAGCATGGCTCAGGCGCTGTTGCTCTGCCTCTAGCTGAGTCAGCTCATCCGGATCGGCTAAACCGGCGGCGCTCAGCTCTTTCCACTGATAATCGAATAGATCGAGCTGATCTTGGCGCTGCTGCTCTGCCCGGCGACGGCGCTCAAGCTGGGTCTGGGCAGCCGTCATCGTAGCGTAGCGATCGCTGACAATTTGCCGCTGCTGAGCAATCGCCGGACCGCCGACGCCGTCAACCCAATGCAGCTGCATCTGCGGATCGCCCACCTGCAGGGTTTGCCCCTGGGCGGTAATTTCTACTAAATGCAGCCGCAATGCTTCAACCTGAGGTTTATTGACGTTGACGCCATTTAAGCGGGAGCGACTACGGACGGTATTTTTCCCTGCGGTCAGTTCCCGCACACAAACGAGGCGATCGCCCTCTAAAGGCACGTCATGTTCGGTCAGCCAGTTTCGCGTGCGATCGGTGATGGCAAACGTGGCCTCAATCAAACCGCGCTTTTCGCCGGAGCGAATCATGCGCTGGCTGACTCGCCCTCCAAGGACGGCATCCAAAGCATCTAGCATGATTGACTTGCCGGCACCGGTTTCCCCTGTAAGCACATTCAGCCCCGACTGAAACTCCAGCAGTAGCTGATCAATCAGCGCAAAATTTTCAATTTTCAGGGCGACCAGCATAAGTGATTTACCGCTTTTTAATAGGCAATTAACAGAGTGCGAGAAAGCCAAACCGCTTAAATTTGATGATTAAACGCAATACATGACAAGTAACGGCTAAAAACGATCAAGCTGACCGTCAAATAAATCGAGCAGTCAAATTGGCAAACCTGCACAGCCATGCACCGCCAAATGCCATAATCCACCGTTTTAGCCGCTTGTATGGACAGATGGCCGGACTCTAACCAAATCTTTTACCCCCAAATAATATGACACGATCAGCCAGGCATGGTTTGGCTGAAGCCTCGAACCCATACCGCATTTAATCCATCAGACATCAGGCACATCATCAAAAATTACCGCATGGGGCAAACATTACCGGGTTTTTACTGTAAAACCAGATTAGAATGGCGATTTTTCCCAGTGAGAGGTTAACAACAAATCCATGACAGACCTCAATATTCCTTCTCAAATTTATCGCAGTCAAATACAGATGAACCATTCTCGCTGACGATGGGATTTCTCTACTCACCGCTAATCGTCAAGAGTCATTACAATGGTTAAGAAAAGTAAATTAACGCGAGGTAGCGGCGGTGACCCAGACCATCCAACCTTCCGGCCCCCTAACCGTGGCAGAAAGCGAGCCAACGTCAGATATGGCCCCTACAACAGTGGCTTTGCCATCCGAAACATCCCAGCGATCGCCACGGCGATTTGATCCATTTGCTGACCTGGCCTACGACCCTGAAGGCATCAACGCTTACTATCGCCGTCGCTTTCCGAGCGTTGTGACCCGAATTTTGACGGTTATGTGGCCGCTGCTGTTTTTTACCGCTCGGGTTTGGTTGAGCAACCGCGGGGGCGCGTCCGAGAAAGAGCAGCGGCGTCAGGCCGAACGACTGCGAGAACTATTGACCGACCTGGGTCCCGCCTACATCAAGATTGGGCAGGCGCTTTCCACCCGTCCTGACCTTGTGCCGCCGGTTTATTTGGATGAACTGACGCGCCTGCAGGACCAACTGCCGCCCTTTCCGAATGAAGTCGCTTTTCGCTACATCGAAGATGAGTTAGGGGCCACACCCGCCGCTATTTATGATGACTTGTCCACCAGTCCTGTAGCGGCTGCTTCATTGGGACAGGTTTACAAAGGCAAACTCAAGTCGGGGGAAACCGTAGCCGTTAAAGTACAGCGTCCAGGGTTGGCTCAACGAATTACGCTGGATCTCTATATTTTGCGAAAGTTGGCCCAGTGGGCAACCGACAGTTTGCCTCAGGTTCGTAGCGACCTGGTGGCGATTATGGATGAGTTTGGGGCGCGCATTTTTGAAGAAATGGATTACACCCATGAAGGGGAAAATGCCATTCGATTTGCCGAGCTGTATGGACACCTTCAGGACATTTACGTTCCTAAAATCTATGAAGAGTACACGGCTCGGCGCGTACTCACCATGGAATGGATTGACGGCACTAAGCTGACGAATCTACCAGCGCTGGAAGCTCAGGGCATCAACGCCAGTCACCTAATTGAGGTAGGCGTCCAGTGTTCACTGCGCCAGCTATTGGAACATGGCTTTTTTCATGCTGATCCGCATCCTGGCAATTTACTAGCCATGAGCGATGGCAAACTCGCTTATCTCGACTTTGGCATGATGAGTGAGGTCAAGCCCTATCAGCGTTATGGCCTGATTGAAGCGGTTGTCCACATGGTCAATCGCGATTTTGAAGGACTGGCAGAGGATTACGTCAAGCTAGAGTTCCTGACCCCCGATACCAACCTGCGGCCAATTATTCCGGCCTTAGCGGAAGTCTTCAACAACGCGCTAGGAGCAAGCGTCGCCGAACTGAATTTCAAGAGCATTACCGATGAATTTTCGGCGCTGATGTATGAGTATCCTTTCCGGGTGCCAGCTTACTATGCGTTGATTATTCGCTCCCTCGTGACGCTTGAGGGTATTGCTATCAACGTTGACCCTGAATTTAAAGTGTTGAGCAAGGCTTATCCCTATGTGGCCAAGCGGCTTTTGACCGATTCCTCCGCAGAGCTGCGCTCTTCACTGCAGGATTTGCTGTTCCGTGATGGTGAGTTTCGCTGGAATCGGCTAGAAAATCTGCTGCGTAATGCTGGGGATAGCGCTGATTACGACATGGAAATCGTACTTGACCAGACGCTTGATTTTCTATTTTCAGAGCGCGGCAAGTTCATTCGCGATCGCATTGCCGATGAGGTGGCTAAAGAAATTGATCACCTCGGCAGTAATGTGGTGCAAACCGTTCAGCAAACGGTGCAGCAGCGCCTTGGTTGGGGCCAACCGGCCAGCCAGCAAACGGTTTCTACGGTGGCCACCACCGATGACAACAATTTGGACCGCATTATTCGTATTGTTGATATCTTGCGACAGACTCAAGGATTTGATGCCCTAGTGTTGGCCCGGCAGCTACCGCAGGTATTGACCAAACGCGAAACCCGAGCGATGGGGCAACGGATTGTTGGCAACTTAACCCAGCGGGCCGCTGCTCGTTTTATTCGTGAGGTGCTGTTGGCCAATGCTCCCGCTAAGCAATCAGAAATTGCCCCCGCTGCTTACACTCGGTAATTTTGTACGGCGGCACCGCCCGAGGACTGTAAAAGCCATGTTGGGGAATTGCCCAGTCGCACTGTTTGATTGGGCTTTACCAGATTTGCAGGTTTGACCTGAATTGAATAGACGCTGACAAATCTGGATTGGGCCCTTTACTTTTGGTGTGAAATTCGTAGAGCGGCTGTGTAAGTACCTCTGCTACGCTGCTTGACCTTTAGAAGACAGGGCGATCGCTTCGCTGGTTAATTAAAAGTGAGCTCCTGCCGCTACCCCAATTATTTGTCAGTATGGGGCTGTGCCTGTCGTTCTTTTTGCCAGCTAGGGCCAAGGTCATGAGTCAATCATCTCCCACCCGTCGCCGATTCCTGTATGCCGGAATCGCTGCTGCCAGCGCTGTGATCAGCGGTATCGCCTGTAAACGCCAGCAAAATTCGCCGCTAGCCACCGCTCCTGACCTCACTGTTCCAGATGGGACTGTCCCCGACGTGACTATTCCTGACACAGCCAATTCGGCTGTCATCGTTGATAATACTTCGGCGCTAATGCCCACTCGAGTCTTGGGACGCTCGCAGCTCACGATGCCGGTATTAGGGTTGGGAGGCTCGGCGTCGCCCCTTTCACGAGCAGGTGCAGAAGCCGAGGCGATTGCCCTAATCGAGCAAGCGTACGATGGCGGCATTCGTTATTTCGATACGGCAGCTAATTATGGCCCAAGCGAAGAGCGTCTGGGAAAGGTGCTTCCTGCTGTCCGCTCGGAGGTGATGATTGGCACCAAAACCAGCCGCCGCGATCGCGACGAAGCTTGGCGTGAGCTGGAGCGCTCATTGCAAAGACTAAACACCGACTACATTGACCTGTGGCAGTTTCATGCAATCACTTACGACTGGGATGTCGATACGCTGCTAGATGAACAGCAAGGGGCGATCAAAGCAGCGACAGAGGCAAAAGAACAGGGGATTATTCGCGCGATCGGGGTTACTGGGCATAACAATCCTGCGATCTTTGTCAAAGCGTTAAACCGCTACCCTTTTGATACCGCACTTATTCCCATCAATGCCGCTGATCGCCACACGGCGCAGCCGTTCATCGATCAGGTGTTACCTGTGGCTCAGCAACATAATACCGGCATTATTGGCATGAAAGTTCCTGCCTATGGTCGCCTGCTGCAACCAGGAATTCTCTCGGGTATGGCGGAGGCGCTGGGCTATGCGCTATCGCAACCGCAAGTCCACTGCTGCATTGTGGCGGCGGACACCTCGGAACAGCTCACTGAAAATTTATCCGCAGCACGAGCGTTTCAGCCCTTTTCAGGCGAGCAGTTAGCGGCGATCGAACAGCGGACGGCGCCGGTCTGGCAAGAAGCGAGTTTCTTTCGTCGCTGGTCTTAGAAGGAGATGGGACGATTGTTCACGCCTCTCCGGTCGGAAAAGTCCTGTAAGTATTGGTGTTGAGGGAATCTCGAAATAAGGTAGAAATTCTTGCAAGAGCTGCTTTATGAGTGGCTCAAGTTCCCCAACGAGTGAACCCGAAAAACGAACGGCATTTGTCAGGGTTGTCGAAGCGGCTGCCGCGATTTTACTCTCTGAAAGCGCCTTCGGAAAGCGCCTGCTTCAGCGAGTGGATAGCCCGTCTGAGGCATCGAGGCTGTCAAGCCCACTCTCATATCGGAGGCAAAAGCCTTGTAAATCATCGGACTTAGGCTCATAAGATTGTCTTTGTCAAACCCTACTCTTTTGAAGGATTGCAATTTCATATCCACGTGCGATCGCGGTGACCCTGGAAGCCGCCATGGCAGGCAGCAGCGAGCCATGATTCGCGCTCGCTCTCAACCATGAACTCTCCCCAAAAGCACATCACCGCCAAAGCCGAGCGCTGTCCACCCTGTTGGCACGATGCGCGCCTTTTGAAAGGGTAACTGTCTCCTACAATTTGAAAGTTATCGGGTTTTTCTGGAGCTGAGTATATGAATGCCAACGTCACCGCGTCTTATCAAATTGGTCTCAAAGAAATAGAGATTGGCGCCATCACGCTGCGGGTTTTTCGCCTGCCAAACGCCACCTACTGTCTGTGTGTGGCGGATGTCTTAGCGATTGAGAATACGGATGGAGCGATTCGTAGCGCTCTGAGCTCTAAGATTTTTCGCTCGCCGATTCTGCCAGAGGCGATTCACATCGCCGGCGTCGAACGCACGTTTACACCCGTTTCGCTGGAAGCGGCAACTTTGTACTGGCAGCGGCGGACAGATGAGGGCAATAAAGAAGCCCATCGGGTCGTCAAGGCATTGATGAGCAAGTCGCTGCGGGAGCGGGCTGACGAAGCATTCGGCTTCACTACAATGGGATTTTAGATCACCGCAGTCGGGATGTTAGGAACCCGAGAACAGAACGGGACATATTGCGATCGCGGCGCGCCAAACTTTAGAGAGTATATGTTCGGGTGAAGTATGAACGGTTCACAGCCAGCGATTAGGGTGTCCACAGTGCTTTCTTAGAGATCTCTCATTTTGACTTGGAGGCTGAATCTTACGTTTCATATGTGGATGCCTGCGGCTGCACACAAAGGAACCTAAGGAGCCCTCCGAATCATGCAGAGAAACACTTTTGGTTGTACAGAGGAACCCAGCCTCATTCGAGTCTTAATCGTAGATGACGAAGACCTCGTTCGCTATGGCATCAAGGCGATTTGTCGAGCCACCGATGCGCTTGAGGTGGTGGGCGAAGCGAGCAATGGCCGAGATGCGATCGCTCTGGCGCAGGCGCTACAGCCCGATGTGGTGCTGATGGACATCAGTATGCCGATGATGGATGGGGTGACCGCGACGGCTCAGATTCGCCAAAGTTTGCCCCAAACGAAAGTGCTGATTCTGACCGCTTATGAAAATGACGAGCACCTGATCGAGGCCATGCAGCAGGGAGCAGCGGGCTACGTCTTGAAAAATACGCCTCCAGAAGATGTCCTGCCCATTATCCAAGCGACTCAAAAAGGGTATCTGCAGATTGGCCCCAGCCTGGGACAAAAACTCTTTCAACAGCTCAAGCCCTCGGCACCCAAAGCATTTTCAGTCGTCGCACCAGAGCCGCCCCTCGGCATTACTCCTCGCGAACGAGAAGTTCTCCATTTGATCGTCGAAGGTGCCAACAATCGCGAAATTGCTCAGATGCTGCACATCACAGAGAAGACGGTTAAAAACCACGTCAGCAGTTTGCTCAGTCGGGTGGGCTTGCGCGATCGCACTCAGTTAGCGCTGTGGCAACTCCAAGTTGGGGCTTAGATTAAGCCATGAAACTCGGTAATTTAGGGGGCAAATTTAGCTTGTTATTGGCTTTGGTTTGGCTAATCGGCGGCAGCATTACCATCGCGACGTTGGCTCACCACCTCAACCGACAAGCGGAACAAACAGTGCGAGAACGGGCAGAAATCGTGTTAACGGCGATGCAGTCGGCTCGTAACTATACTCAATCCAATATTCAACCCTTAGTGACCGCTCATCTAAACGACCAAATGGCGATCGATGGCGAGTTTATTCGAGAAGTGATTCCTAATTTTGCTGCCCGCAGCATTTTTGCCGACTTCAAAGATCAAGACCCTAATTTTCAAGCCTATTCATACAAAGAAGCGGCGATTAATCCGACTAATCCGATTGATCAAGCTGATGCTTTTGAGGCTCAACTATTTACTCAGCTACAGCCGTTAACCACTGAACCACTGGATAAACGGTCTGGCTATCGCGTCCTCAATGGCACCCAGTGTTTTTATCTAGCACAGCCGTTGTTGATGACAGATGCGAGCTGTTTGGAGTGTCATGGTAATCCCTGCAATGCGCCCCAACCGTTGCTTGACATGTATGGCGATCGCAATGGGTTTGGCTGGAATCTCAACGAGATCGTAGCGACTCAAATGGTGTACGTTCCGGCAGACATGATATTTGCCCGGGGACGCCAAAATTTGTTTACCGTCGCCAAGACGTTTCTCAGCATTTTTGGGGCATTGTTTATCACGATCAATTTGTTGCTGTTACGCACGGTTATTCGTCCACTAAAAGTGCTGACCGCAACCGCCAAACAAATTAGCACTTGTCCTATTCAATCGAGGCAAACTGTCCCTAAAGCAGATGTCGCTTTGAGTGCATTAACGCTGCGCAGAGATGAACCCGGACAACTGGCGCGGGCTTTTCAATATATGATTCACGTTTTGGGGCAGCGGGAGCAAGACTTGCAGCGGGCTGTGGATGAGCGCACCCAGTCACTCGCAGCGGAAATGCGCGATCGCCAAGCCGCCCAATCGGCTCTGCAAACCTATGCCCACGCCATCAATCACGACCTGCGGAATATCGTCATGGGCATTGCGAGTGTGGTGCAGGGGCTCAAATTTCGCGCCCATTCATCCATCAATCGCCGCAATACTCAGCATTCAGCCGCAAAAACAGTCGAGGACGGCCCGCCCATCACGATTGAACCAGAAGCCATTGCCTTGATTGAGCGCGGCTGCGATCGCCAACTCACCTTGATGAACACGCTGATGGGAGTTCGGTCTGACGATGTGTGGCGATTGGCCGAGCCAGCCGCTGTCGATTTGCAGCAGATGATCGCAGAATTGGTCGTGACGTATCAGGCCCGAAACTGCACCGCTACCACGACGTTTAGCCACTGTGTTTCGTCAGATTTGCCATCGGTTCACGGGGACGAATGCCAAATTCAGCGGGTGTTTGAGAATTTGATGGACAACGCGCTGAAATACAACCCGGACGGTGTGGCGATCAGGATTGAGGCTGCCGTGATAGTTGCAGATGCGGGGGGCGTTGACGGAGTCTTGCCGGAGGCCAATCGCGCCATGCCAGGTCAACAGGCGCATCAACCTATGGTGTGCTGTACCGTCATCGACAACGGCGTCGGCACTGACCCCGCCGAGAGCGCGTTCCTGTTTCAGCGATACACGCGTGGTGACAGACGGGAGGCGATCGCGGGCTACGGTCTGGGCCTCTACATTTGCCGCGAAATCGTCACCGCCCACGGCGGACAGATTGGCGTCGAGACCGTTCCCGGTGGCGGCGCAGCTTTCTGGTTCACATTGCCGCTCGCCTAAAATTCGCGATCGCCAACATTCAGATCGGGCCAGTTTCTAACATATAAGCCTGGAAATTAAACCACGCAGTGTTAGGTTGCTTTAGCTGAACCGATCGCATTGCAAAAGCTATCGAGACTATTCAGCATGGCACTGTAACAAGGATAGGCATCGTCTCGTTATCTTGAAGCTGGGCAGACAGCGTTAGTTCTAGTTCTTGCACTGTGTGATTCAGGGGAACAGCTAAACCTCTGCTGATAAGCGTGTCGCCGCGATCGCCACCCGCAAAGCCTCAGTTTTATCGGTCTGACCCTGGTGTAAATCTTTTATCCCAGGAAGAATTGACTCTGTTCTCGGTAGTTCGTTGAGGTTCATGACTATCCCTTTTCTCTATGTTGATCAATAAATATATTCACCCGAGTTTTCAAAGTCTGAGAATTAACAGCAGGAAACCGAATCAGCCAACTCCATATCTAACCCTTTTTCAAACGTTCTCTAAACCAGTCCCCACAGGTCGGCTTCGACAATGCGGGCCTCGACTGCTAGGGTAGTCAACTCGGCAACGCTGTCGATGAACTGAATGTCTTCGATGCTGTTGGTGGAGATGCCGAGGTTAGCGATCGCTCCATCAACGTCTTCAGCCCCCTCAACGGTTGCTCGCGTAGCTTCGGTGAGGGCGAGAAAGAGGGTATCTTGGCCGCGACCGCCGAAAAATGAGTCGCGATGGTCTGTGTCATCGCCGCCAATCAGTGTCGCTTCGGAATAGACGAAAACATCATCGCCCCGTCCGCCGAAGACGGTGTCAGAGCCCAGCCCGTCGATCAGCACGTCGTTGCCGCTGTTGCCAATCAAGATGTCGTCGCCCGTACCCCCCGCTACGACATCGTCGCCCCTGCCGCCAAAGCCAACGTCATCTCCCGAGCCGAGGGAAACAATATCGTCACCAGAGCCTGCGAAAACGGTGTCATCGCCCAGTCCCGCGATCGCCACGTCGTCGCCTCCTCGCAGCAGCACGCGATCGTTGCCGCTGCCCGCCAGCACCAGGTCATCACCGCTGTCGCCGATGATAAGGTCGTCGTCATCGCCCAAAATTTGCACGTCACTGGTCAAGCTCTCTGAGTAGAACGCGGCAAAGATGCCGTGGGTCGCGGTGGTGGGATGCACCAGGTCAAAAAATACCTGTTGGTCCAGGTTGTCGAGCGACGTCGGATCTTCTGGGAAGCTGAGCACGGGGCCGTCAGGCGTTTGGGTAATGTCGGGGTTGGTGCCGCCGCCAAAGAATTTGACGGTTGAGAGGGGAGCCAGAAACCCAAAGGCGCTGAGGTCGGCGGCGATTTCTTGGGCGATCGCGGCAAAATCTACCACCCGCACCTCGGCTCCGGCTGCTGTCAGTTCCGCACTGCCTGCGAGCAAAGCCTGATTATGAACGTCGATTGCGGTATCGAAGGTATCCGGTTGATTGGCATTGAGGGGAAAAAAGCTGCCAGCGGGTAATGTGCCTAAGATAATCGTCTCGACGCCCGCTTCCACCAATCGGCCTGCCGCGACCAGGGTGCTGGCCGCCACGAGTGAACTGAAGGCGCTGACTTCTTCAACAGTCGCGTCTGGATTGATCAGAGCCAACTGGCCGAAATCGTTTAGGCCAATGAAGAGAGAGGCGGCGGTGTTGTCGGTGTCGCCAGGATTTTCCAGAAAGCGATCGACCTGAGCATTGATGTTCAGGTCAAAATCCAGCAGGGCGAAATCGGCATCAGGACGCACCAGACTCAACAAATCGGTCAGGAAAATGAGGGTGCCGAGGGTCAGCTCTCCCAGAGAGGCGGCACCGCCCAGAGCAAAGTTTTCGACCGATTCGATGCCGAGCAGTTGCGGGGCGATATCGGCGTAGACCTCGCCGTTGGAAAACCGCTGGGCATAGCCCAACTCTTCAGGCGGCAAAGGCACAATCAGGTTTTGGCTGCTGAGGTCAAAAATGCCGCCAGTGTCGGTCAGGCTGTCGCCAAAGAAAACTAAGCGATTGAAGTTGAGGTCAGCATTCATAGGGGGACTCCTGGGTTGATGAGGTAAACAAAGTTGACAACAATTGGTCACGTTTAACGTTGCTGAAGAACCCGGTTTCTGTGAACTGCGTGATGCAATCGCAGGTGTTTTCACACAAGAAACCGGGTTCCTGGAAGCGTTATCGCTCGGAGTACATCAATCAGCCGTCAGGGCTGAAGTTAGCTCGTTGGCGTCTACATTGACCAATCCGGCCAAGGGCGCGCCAGACTCAGCGATGACGAGGGTGCTGTTGCCATCTTGCACAAAGCTTACCTGACCGAGGCTGAGACCGTCCTCAAAGACGAGGCGATCGCTGCCGACCTCGAAGTCAAAGATGATATCGACGCCAGAATTGGGCGTGATGACGAAGCTGTCAGACCCCGCCCCACCAAACAGCGCATCATTGCCCAAGCCGCCGTCGATCAGGTCGTCGCCCGCCCCGCCGTTGAGCACGTCGTTGTCCTCACTGCCGGTAAGCACATCGCTGCCGTCGCCGCCGTGGATGATATCGTTGCCGGATTCGCCACTGAGCAAATCGTCCTGACCCAAACCGTGAATGATGTCATTGCCTGCCGCGCCGCTGATTTGGTCGGGGCCTGCGGTGCCGTTGAGAAAGTCGTTGTCGGGCGTGCCGGAGTCAGTGACCCCGTTCAAGAGGGCAGGCGCTGCCGGTGCGACGCTGCCGTCGTCCAGCAAGGGCTGAGCGATCGCGGGGAGAAACCCACCCGCACTCACCTCGGCAGCCTCCACCAAGGGCAGGAAGGCGATCGCTTCACCCGTCGTGGTGGAGGTAATCACCGTGCTGTTGAGCACGCTGTCGATTTGCAGTTCGTCCGGGGTGAGGCCGCTCAGGGCTAGGGTGTCTTCGCCCAGGGTGAAGTCAGAGACAATGGTGAATCCTTCGTCAGATAGGGTAATCACGTCTCGACCGGCTCCGGTGATGACGAAGTCCAGCCCGGCACCGCCGGAAATCTGGTCGTTGCCTGCACCGGCATCAATGAAGTCATTGCCCGACCCGCCAAAAATCTGGTCGGCACCGCCATTGCCCAAAATCAGGTCATCGCCGCTGCCCCCGGAGAAGATGTCGGCAGAGTCGCCACCGATGAGCAAATCGTTGCCGCCGTTGCCAAACACCGCGCCGTTGACCGAGCCCTCGGCCCCGATATAAGTATCGTTGTTGTCGCTGAGCAGGACGTCGCCCGCGATCGCCCCCGTGTTGACCAGCGTGATCGGACTCGCGGCACCGCTGGCATCCACCGCCAACTGACCGCTGAAGGAATCGGCGAGGCCGCCCGTGATTAGGCCATTGTTGACGATCGCTCCATTCAGCACGACGCGATCGTCGATGATCACCGCCGCGCCATTTTCCGTTGCCAGTTCCCCCTCGTTGACAATATTGCCGTTGAACTGGGAAACGGGCGCCCCCGCCGACTCCACCCAGTAAAGTCGAATCGCTGAAGACGCCGTGTTGGTCGTGCCGTCCGCCACGCCGCGTCCCTGCACCAATCCGGTGTTGAGGATGCCGCCATTCACCACGGCACCCAGTTCCAGGGAAATGGCGTCGCCATTGTTGCCCTCGCCCACGTCAATCAGGCCACTATTTTCGATGGTGATGTTGAGGGCAGTGACGTCGCCATACACCGTGCCGTTGCGCGGATCAGCCGTGCTGAAAATGCCGCCGTGGTTGATCAAGGTGTTTTGGTCACCGCCCAAGTTGACGGCGCGACTGGCGCTGTCGATGCGGCCAAAGTTCTCGATGCGGGCGATCGCCGCGCCGCCGTTACCCACGTCAATGCCGTCGCGTCCGCCGGTAATCAGCCCGTGGTTGCTGATCGTGCCGGTGACGGTGCCACCGTCCTCAATCCGCACGCCGACGCCGTTCTCCAGATTGGGGTTGCTGATCAGCCCTTCGTTAATCAAATCGCCATTGAGAATGGTGTTTTCCTCGACGACTACAGCGGGGCCAGTCTCGGCGGTAAAGGTGCCCCGGTTGATCACGTCGCCGTTGAAAGTGGAGGTGTCGCCCGCGCCCGGCACCCAGTAGAGCCGCACCGCCGCCGCCTGGTTGTCACCGATGGCCTCGCCGCGACCCTGCACCAGACCATCATTCTCAATGCGGCCATCAACGCTGTTGCCCAGTTCCAGGGAAATGGCGTCGCCGTTGTTGCCCTCGCCCACGTCGATCGCGCCACTGTTGAAAATGAAAATATTGTCGGCGGTGACATCGCCATACACCGTGCCGTTGCGCGGATCGGCGCTGGTGGTGATGAAGCCGCGATTGTCCAAAACGCCGCCCACACCGCCAATATTCACCGCGCGACTCTCGCTGGTAATGGTGCCGTCATGACGGTTGAGAATTTGGGCAAAGGCGCGATCGCCATTTGCCACATCAATGCCGTTGAAATCACCGCTAATCAATCCGCGATTGTCGATTTCGGTATTGACGCCTTCCACGCGGATGGCGGTCGTCTCGGCCAAAACCTCGCCGCGTACCTGCACTGTGTTATTGACGCTCTGGGTCAACACGGCTGGGTCTTCGCCATCTACTGTGAGCGTGCCATTGACCCGCAGGCTATCTTCAAAGCCCAACAGCTCTACCGGCTCAGTTTGAGTCTGATTATTGTTGATTTGAATCGTGTTCATTTGGCAACTCCTTATCGTGATGAGATCGATACTGTTCAATCAATTTGAGTCTGAGCGCAGGCTCACCAAAACGGAGGCAAACCAGGTCTGCCTCGCTTGGGTTGACGGATTGACTAAACATTTCTGTCTCAGAGCGTAAGCGAGAAACCCCAGCCGAAACGGGAGGCCAAAGCCCCATAAAATCTAGGTCTTAGGCCCATAATTTTGTCTAGGACTAAAGTCCCAAGGAGTGGGGCCGAAGGGCACGATCGCTTTCATGAAACGCTCTTTTTGAGACACGATCGCAACGCCATTTTCATGAGCGATCGCCCTTAACCGATGACCCTCAATTCAAATTTGGTCGAGATTTGTTTACTCGTTCTCTCCTGAGAATCTTTCACGACACAGTAGATAGAAATTGTCGGACGATAGCTTTTAAGGCTGGCGCAATAGTTGTTCATAAATTAACTGGAAAGGCTTGTGGGAAATTCACCTTTGCAGCCTTTGCAGTTTGTGAAAGATTGGCTGCCTCAAAAGCTCTTTAGAGAGCCGCTTTAGCCCCCATTAGCTAGCTCGAATGATTAGGGCGATATGATGAAAAAATTGCTCTCTGGGAAATCTATGAGAGATCAGTCGTCCAAAATCGTTTGCAATTGCCGACAGAGCTCAGCAGCAATGGTTCCCTCCTCGGAGCGTCATCGCGATCGAACCCTCAACCGCCGCCTTCCCCTACAAGCCGTGCTGATTGTCCTGTTCGTGGTGCAAATCTTTGCCGCTGTGGGCTTGGTCGGCTACCTGTCATTTCGTAATGGTCAACAAGCGGTCAATAATCTGGCCAATCAGCTGATCGATAGTGCGACAAAGCGGATTGATGATCAGCTTGATGCCTATCTCAACTTGCCTCAGCAGTTGAGTGAGCTAACAGCCGAAGCCATTGCGATGGGGCAACTTGACCTAAATGTACCGTTTGGAAATTGACAATACTGGTGTAAGGCATACAGCGTGTAAGTGGCCTTCTCCGGTTCTCTGCCGACACTACCGACGCCGACAATCTGGCTGGCGATCGCGCACCGTTTGCTGCGTCATCTTCTGCCTTGGGGCTCCAGCGTCGTCACGGTGGAGATTACCGCCCCTGCCGGAATTTGCAGTTGGAAGGTCTACCTAACCACCAATAGTTTCAGTCAGCTAACTGCGGCTTAGCTCGAACCAAACAAGTCAGCCTTGACATTTCCAAAAACGTCAAGGCTGACTCCAGCATTTTTCAGGGACTAGACGGCCTAGAGCGCATCATCCCATCATTTTAGAAACCTTATAGAACGCAGGGTGGCATGCCCTACGGAGCAGGTGCACATTCTCCGCCCAGGCCATCTACAATGGCACAGGTGTTGTAAACCAACATCCCGGTGTAGCTCTCCCCAGGCGTGCCTTCTGCACCCAAACCGTCGGCTAGCAAGACATCTTCAGAGATGGAGACCCCGGCTTCGTCCGCCACCGTTTGTAGGACGCGATCGTTAGCCGTGAGTTCAGCAAAGATAATCGGGATTTCTTTGTCACGAATGGATGTGGCTAACTCGTTAACCTTGGCGGCAGTGGGTTCTTCTTCAGTGGAAACGCCCAGCAGTGTGCCTTCAACCGTTAACCCATAGGCTTGGGAATAATATGACATCGCATCATGGGTCGTCACCAAGCGGCGCTGTTCTTCCGGAATGGTCGCAATTTGTTCTGGAATCCAGGCATCCAGGGCTGCCAACTCCGCCGTCAACTGTTCAGCATTTTCGGTATACAGATCGGCATTGTCCGGATCGACGGCGGCGAGGTTATCCCGAATCAAGGCGACCATTTCGAGGCCATTCTCAACGTCATGCCAGACGTGAGGATCGGGCTCTAATTCCCCCTCTTCTTCCACTTCAATCAGTTCCTGCACCGCTTCATCATGCAAGGCGATTTTGGGGGCCTCGGAGTCAGAGGCGGTAGCCATATCAATGATCGAGGGTTCAAAGTTGAGCCCTGCATAAAAGACTAGGTCAGCCGTATCGACTGCCTCGCGATCAGACGGTGTGGCCTCATAGGTGTGGGGGTCTTGATCGGGGGGGATTAAACAGTTCAGCTGCACCGCATCCGCCGCAATTTGCTCAGTTAAATCGCAAATGACGCTGTAGGAGGCGACGACCTCGATGGGAGCCCCGTCTGCTGTATCACCAGCAGCTGTGTCAGCTTCAGCGGCTGGGTCAGCTTCGGTTGTGCTGTCGGCATCGCTGGGAATTGAGCTGCCACAACCCGAAAGACCAACCAGGAGTGCGATCGCGACCCCAAAGATTCCGTGCTTTTTTGTAAAGTATTGCCGCATTTTCTTTTCTACTTGCTTATTTTTCTACAAAGGATTGCCAGAAGCATTGAAAATAGAGAACTATTCCATCCTAGAGGCTAATGCGAATAGTTGGCGTTTACGCCAAAGACTCATATCCAATGCCCATGATTCGCCTGTTAGCTCAACGACTACCAGCACTCGCTCCAGCAGCTTCACAGACCTAAAGTCATCTATGCTCGCATTTCTGTGTGCTTTGATAGGCTGAGGATACAAAGATTACACCACGCTCTACCTGCATCAAGATTGTGCTATCAACATGTAGAGCCTATAGAGCAAACCCTTAAACGCTAAATTTTTATATCATTAATTCATGCGTTTGTGTCAATCTTTTAACTGGCTTATCAATAGGCGTTGTCATTATACTGAGTTGTCTCAATACGCTGCTTTAATCTTGATTCAGGCAGCTGCCTAATCGCATAACTGCTCATCACAAGATTCTCGTGATGAGTTTCTCTCTACCGAGTTTGCTGCCTCAATGAAGATAATTGAAATGATGTATTTTTCCCCTGTCGCAGGTTGATGTCGATGCTAGAAATTCAGAACTTGTCGGTGGACTATCGGGGTAACTACGCACTCCAAGATGTCAGTTTTTTTATACCCCTGGGTCAATTGGTGGGGATTATTGGCCCCAATGGTGCAGGCAAAAGTACTTTGGTCGAAGCCATGCTGCATTTGATCCCGGTAACGCAGGGGAGCGTTCGGTTTCAGGGCAGGTCACTGAAGCATCAGCTGCTCAAAACCAGCTACGTTCCCCAACGCTCCCTCGTTGACTGGGATTATCCTGCCACAGTCTGGAATGTGGTGATGATGGCTCAGACGGTTCAAGCGGGCATTTTCCGGGGGTTTAGTCGCAAGGCCCGACATTTGGCCTGTGCCGCCCTTGAACGAGTCGGCATGTATGAATTGCGCGATCGCCCCATTGGGGAGCTATCAGGCGGGCAGCAACAACGGGTTTTTCTGGCACGGGCATTAGCCAAAGAAGCAGAACTCTTAATATTCGATGAGCCCTTTACAGCAGTTGATCGCAAGACTGAAGACATTATCTTTGACATTTTTCAGGAGCTACGGGCTGAGGGTAAGACGCTGCTGGTGATCAACCACGACTTGGGTGATTCTTTGGCCATTTATGACCAGCTACTCCTGCTGAATAAACGGTTGATTGCCCAAGGTCCCCGTCACGAAGTTGTCACCTCCGATAATTTAGAACGGGCCTACGGTCGGGGGCTGGCCCGCGTCTTTGCTTAGGGGCTGTCATCATTTAGCAGTCAAACCTTATGCTGAAATCAATTCAGCCCCTAGCTGGTTTTCGGAGCAGGCGCGATAATGCTAATCCTATAAGACTTCTAGTATCAATTGATAATGCGCCCTGAGGCATCCCCCTTACCCTGCATTAATTATTAGAGGAGATAAAACGCTTCATGTTGGATTGGATTATTGAGCCATTGTCGCTGTCCTTTATGCAACGTGCTCTCATGCTGGGTATTTTGCTCGGGATTCTTTGTGCCATTGTCGGCAGCTACATGATCGTGCAGCAGATGGGGATGTTAGCCCATGCCATTTCTCACTCGGTGATGGCGGGCCTGCCGATCGCCTACGTGATTGGCGTTGCCCTCTCGGTGGGGGCCTTAGTTTCTGGCGTGGTCAGTGCCCTAATCCTGTATTTGATTGAATCGCGATCGCGGGTGAAAACAGATGCCGCCATGGCCCTGATTTTGACGTCATTTGTGGCCATTGGCGTCACGTTAGTCAGTGTCCTGCCGGGAGCCAATCGTATTGACTTAGTTCATATCCTGTTCGGTAATATTCTCGGAGTCACCATGACAGAGGTTTGGTGGACCCTGGCCGTTACCGCAGTCGGGATTATCTTGGTGCGATTGTTTTTCAAAGAGCTGTTGTTTTACACCTTTGACCCAAAAGGCGCTCAGGCGAGCGGGATGCCGGTGCATTGGTACAATGCCTCACTGATTACTGCGATGACGGTAACGATTGTCGTGTGTTTGCCCACAGTGGGGGCGCTTTTAGTCGTCGCCTTGCTGGTGGCACCGGCTGCGACCGCCTATTTGCTCGTCAAAGAGCTTCACCAAATGATGTGGGTGGGCTCGATCATTGGCGCTCTTTCCAGCGTGATTGGGATGTATCTGAGCTACTACTTGAATTCACCCTCGGGAGCTGCGATTGTCTTGGTATCCTTCTGCTTTTTCTGTTTGGCCTTTTTCTTCAGCCCATCGCAGGGGTTATTGGTTAACCTTTGGACCCAGCGCCAGCGATCGAAATTGACCGATGCCGAGGAAGCTGATCAAACCCTGGTGATGTAAAGTCCAAATTCACCAGAGAGCAAGCTCTGCATACCCTCTCTACAGCAAAAGGCCGACGTAAAAAGGCAGAAGCGATTATCTTAAAAGTCAAGCGTCAGGAGTCTGGAAAAAGGCACTGACCTTGTCATCATGCCAGGGAGCGTTATCTCGCATCATGGCATTGAGGCAAGTCAGGAGCTTTCGCATACAGGCGACGATCGCCACTTTCTTCAACTTGCCTTTTTCTCTCAGATGTTGATCATGAGCGCGCAAGGGCGGATTGTAGCGGATGGCGACGCCGGTGGCCCTGTAAAGCAAGCTGCGGATCTCGGCGCGCCCGCCCCAGCTGCGACGTTTTCCCGAATCGCGGCCACTATCGCGATTAAACGGGGCGACGCCGACTAAAGCGGCAATCTCTTTGTGATTGAGGCGACCGAGCTCTGGCAGATAGACTAGCAGAGCAATGGAAATCACCGGTCCAATCGCTTTCGTCGATGGCAGCAAAGCCTGACGCTCTGACCATTCATGATGCTCTGCGGCTAAGGATTTAATCTTTTGCTCCAACTGCTCGATACGATTTTTGAGCCACTCGAGATGAGCGTCCACGTCGTCGGCCATCGGACCTTGGAGTTGGCGACGACGATTCTTCTCGCCGCTGAGGACCTCCACAAGCTGTTCTCGGCGCTTGACCAAGGCTTTAATCTCTTGCTCGATGGCTGAGGCCAAGACCACGGCCGCCGGACAAAATACCTCAGCAAAGCGGGCAATACAGTGAGCCTCCAAAGCATCGGTCTTCGCGAGCCGACCCATGGCCCGAGCAAACTCCCTCACCCGCAAAGGATTCACTACACTGACGGGCATCTCAGCCGCACTCAAGGTCAGCACCATTTCCCGTTCATCGCCCCCGCTGGCTTCACAGACCACAGCCGGCCGTTCTAACTCGGCGATGAAGGTTTGAAGCTGCTGAATCCCACTGGCATCATTGGCATACTGCTCGACCTGACCGGAGGGTAGGCAGTGGACATCCAAATGCCCTTTGCTGATATCAACTCCGACCCCGCTGACAGTCATCGAAGACGAAGATGCGTTCATAACGTTTTCCTTGAGCACTCAGAGGCACGCTCTAGATGGGGCTTCATTCTCGCCACTCCAACTTGCCGATGCGGTCTCTGAGTAGGACCTGGCGATTTTTCGAGTTTTTGGGAGAATGAATAAAAGCAGGGACGCTAGCTTCTGCGCGAGCTCGAAGACCCTAGGCAGAATCGGTCTCCTGCTTTCAACTCTCAACATACAAGGCAGAATTGAAAATCTGGCTAAACCAGGAATTTCAGCGATCGCAAATGTCCTCATCAAGCTGCGGACCGCCGTAGCAGGCGGGCAGAGACAAAAGGCAAAGCTGAGGACTGCCGAAGTTAGCTTGGCTATGTCCATCTTTCAATCACGGTGGCAAAGACGTCGAGGGCGATTGGCTTGCTGAGATAATCATCCATGCCGGCGGCGAGACATTTTTCGCGATCGCCCTTCATGGCATTTGCCGTTAATCCCACAATGGGAATACGCTGGGTGCCCGTTTCCTGCTGGCGAAACTGCCGCGTTGCTTCATAACCATCCAAATGGGGCATCTGACAATCCATCAAGACAATGTCGTAGACGGGGGACTGATGCGGCTGGCCGGGTTGCTCAGCCATTTTTTGCAGAAACGCGGCTCCGTCATCCACTGCCTCAATATTGGCGTAGCCGAGTTCTGTCAACATCGTGATTAAAAGATGCTGATTGTCGAGATTATCTTCCACCACCAAAATTCTGATATCGTGCGGCGGCGCATCCGCTGAACGACTGACAGCTTCATAGCGCTGCTGGTCGGCGGTTGCCCTGGAACCCTCCAGATGAGAGCAAGGGATCGTAAACCAGAACGTCGAGCCCTGCCGGGGCGAACTTTCGACGCCAATCCGCCCCTGCATCAGTTCCACAATGCGTCGACAAATCGTCAGTCCGAGGCCAGTACCGCCATACTGACGAGTGGTTGAGGTGTCCGCTTGAATAAACGGCTCAAAGAGTCGAGGCTGAATGTCCTTGGGAATGCCAACGCCCGTATCAGTGATGGTGAAACGGAGAAAGATCGCGTTGTCGTCGTCCGGATGTGAAGACGCCTCCTGGCCCTCTGGCCAGTCCTGCAAATTGGCCCTATCGACGGCAATTGTGACATGGCCAGTCTGGGTAAATTTGAACGCATTGCTGAGCAGATTACGCAGGACCTGCTGCACGCGAAACTCATCCGTGGAGACAATCGACGGCACCGTTTCATCGATGTCGAGCCTGAGTTCCAGCCCTTTTTGCTCAGCCTGATGGGCAAAGGTTTCCAACAGAGACTCTAGTGAATGGGGCAGATGAAAAGCGTGATGCTCAATTTTGAGTTCATAGGCTTCCAGTTTTGACAGATCAAGAATGTCGTCAATGAGCGTTAACAACACTTGGCCGTTATTGCGCAGCACCCTAAGCAAGTCCTGCTGGCGATCGTCCAACTGCGTGCGTGAAAGGAGCTGGCTCATACCCAAAATTAGATTCATGGGGGTACGAATTTCGTGGCTCATGTTGGCCAAAAATTCCGACTTCGCCTGATTGGCCGAATCCGCCTCTTGGGCCATCAAAATGGCATCTTCCAAAGATTTCTTTTGCCGATGCAGCGCCCGCTCCGCCTGTTTGCGCTGAGAAATATCCGTGCTAATGCCGAGAATCTGCTCGACATCACCAGCGTCACTGCGGCTAAACACCACATTGCGAGTCTCAAGCCAGCACCAAACGCCGCTTTTTTTGCGTACTCGCAGTTCTAACGTGGCGGCGGCGGACCCAGTTTCGCGAATTTGGGCGTAATGATTTTCTAGAGCAGGGCGATCGTCGGGATGAACCAGCCGCTCAGCCAGGGCTGCCATCTGCATCATTTCATCAACGCCATAGCCCAGCAGTTTAGCGGCTGTCGCGTTGAGATAAACCAGGCGATGGGTCGTGACCTCGTAGATGTGAACGATGCCAGGGGTGGATTCCGAAATTCGCTGAATAAAGTTTTGGCTTTCTTCCAGAGCTTTTTCAGCTTTTCGCAAATCGGTGATTTCCGTGACTGCCGCCGCGACGCCCTGCTGACCATCCTGCAGAGGCACGGGAAAATAACTGGCGGTCCAATATCTTTTGGTTTCGCCGGCTTTCAACGTGCCTTCAATCAAGCGGTTGCGAATCGGCTGATTGGTTTCGAGGACTTGCTTATTCAACTCATGAGCCAGTTGCCCAATGTCACCAGGCAGCACTTCGGTGATTTGTTTTCCTGAGTATTCGTCAACGGGATGGTCATCAATTTTCGCTAACGCTTCATTTACTCGCACATAGCGCAGGTCGTTGTTAAGCAGAGCAAAGCCCACCGGGCTGGCAGTGTAAACGCTTTCCAAAATGGAATTGCTTTGTTCTAAGCTCAACTGTATGCGCTTCAGCTCGTTGATTTTGACGAAGGATAAAACCACGCCATCATGGGTGCCGTCGCCCCTGAGATATGGGTTTCCCCGCATCAGCAGACTATCGCCGTTACGACCGTTATAAACCTCTTGTTCATCAGCCGTTTCTGT
>ERZ1740058.55-NODE-55-length-95208-cov-7.984005_pt1 | contig 95208 bp, 82 predicted proteins | sample MGYA00581745_ERZ1740058 | MGnify/ENA primary metagenome ERZ1740058 (study PRJEB43018, sample SAMN04849742) | marine metagenome | isolation source: floating plastic debris | place: Pacific Ocean | collected 2008-08-30 | study: EMG produced TPA metagenomics assembly...
GCTTGCGCGGCTTCGGTCGCTTGGGTACGGGCGGGGGCGGCTTGGTCATGGCTCATCCTCTCGGTGTTTCTGCACGCATTCGGGACGGACGGCTTTGATACGAGGATAGTCGCAGGTAGTGCAGTTGCCGTTGCTGGCGCGGACGAGGACACTCGGTGTGCGAAACGTGTTGTCGTGGGGTCAGGCTCCCTTGTTCCGGGGATCGTGGGCAGAGTTGTAGAAACTCCATGAATTCGACTTGCGTACTCGCGGGGTGCTTCTCGCAATTCGAGTGGAAGCCGGCAAGTCTCTCTAGCCCGGATGTACTCGGTAATAGGCAAGGAGTTGATCTGATGTCCCAAAGCAAAGTCGTTCTCCCATCCGGCCCGATTGCGACGTTGGCCCCTTACACGATCGATCTCCTTCGTCTCGAATGCCGCATGTGTCGCGAGATGGAGGATCGCCTGCTCAACGCCTCATCGCTGTACTCGAAGATGAAGCAGACGATCGATACAGAGCTGAAGAACAGCCCAGACAACAGTGGGTTTGGCAGCCATGAAGTACGCGAAGACCAGCAGGAACTGAGGCACCCTGGCTTCTACCTCATCAAGATTGGGGAGCGCGCGCGCAGGAAGTCCGAGGACGACAAGTCTGATCTGCGTGCCGATCTCGGCGAAGCCAGACGATCTGTGAGGGACATCTTTGGTGGTCTCAATCGCATCGGGCTTGCGGTCCTTATGGGCGAGGCATGCCTTTACTCGATCAGCGTTTGCGAAGGCCGATACCTCGCGGCAGTCTGGTTGCGCTGGAGCGAGTACATCAAGTTCAGACGAGAAGGAAAAGGCCGCGAGCGGGTGTACGCGGCCGCAGAGCACTTGGTCTGGCTCATCTCACAGGTGATGCTCCACGATCTCTTGGTGGATCACGACGAGGAGACCCAGTCCAACTACAACGCGTACTGGGATTTCGTGAGCCGGTCGACCAAGCCGCTGAGCGAGTACTACAGCTCGGCCGGGCTTCGGCAGTTTCCTGCCTCGTTCGTGGAATTGAAAGACGACGGTCCAGGCAACGCTGCCGAAGCGGGGCCTCGTTCGGCTGTCGATGCGGTTGAGGGGCAACAGGAACCGAACCCTGGCGAAGCGGACTAGCTCGCGCGATCGGCTCTTGACGCGGGCCTTACCCGTGCGCCGCCGCGCCGATGGTCATCTTGACGGCGACGTGGCTTGGGCTCACGCGGTCTTCGAACTCGTCGCGGAACTTGTTCATGATGGTGCGTAGGGCCCAGTTGTTGCCGTCGGCGAGGCCACAGATGGTGGTGCCGGGCATGGAGCCCATGGAGGTCGCGATCTCGAGGGCCATGTCCAGGTCCTTGGTCTTGGCGTGGCCGTCTTCGATGCGGGTCATGAGCTGGTAGAGCCAGCCGGAGCCCTCGCGGCAGGGGGTGCACTGGCCGCAGCTCTCGTGCTTGAAGAAGCGGGCGATGTTGCGGGCGACGGCGACCATGTCGGTGTCCTCGTCGAACACCGTGGGGCCGGCGGTTCCGAGGCCCAGCACGTTGTACTTGCGGCCGATGTCGAAGTCGAGCTCGGCTTCGTACTGGTCGGTGCCGAGGATGCCCATGCTGACGCCGCCGGGGATGGCGGCCTTGTACTTCTTGCCGCCGCGGATGCCGCCGCAGTAGTCCTCGACGAGCGTGCGCAGCGGGATGCCGAGCTCGAACTCATAGCAGCCCGGGCGGTTGACGTGCCCGCTGACGCCCATGAGCTTGGTGCCGTAGCTGGGCGGGCCGCCGACGGTGCTCTCGACGCCCTGGGCCATGAACCATTCGGAGCCGTGCTCGACGATGCTGGGCAGGTGGGCGAGTGTTTCGACGTTGTTGATGATGGTCGGGCGGCCGAAGAGGCCCTCGACGGCGGGGAAGGGCGGCTTGATGCGCGGCCAGCCGCGCTTGCCCTCGAGGCCCTCGAGCAGCGCGGTCTCTTCGCCGCAGATGTACGCGCCGGCGCCGCGGTGGACGTAGCAGTCGATCTGGAACTTGGCGCCGCCGGTGTTGGCGCTGCCGCTGGCGAGGCCTTTCGGTCCGAAGATGCCGTTCTCGTAGGCCTCGGCGAGTGCCTTCTCGAGGATCTTGGCTTGGTGGTGGTACTCGCCGCGGATGAAGATGAACGCCTTATCCAGTCGGCAGGCGTAGCAGCAGATGGCGATGCCTTCGAGGACGAGGTGCGGGTCCCAGTCCATGAGCAGGCGGTCCTTGAAGGTGCCTGGCTCGGACTCGTCGGCGTTGATGGCGAGGTATCGCGGGCCGCGCTCTTCAAGGTCGTCCGTTGCGTCGTCGACCTGGGGGAGGAACGTCCACTTGAGGCCGGTGGGGAAGCCGGCGCCGCCGCGGCCGCGGAGCATGGACTTCTTGACGTCGGCGGTGACGTCGCTGGGCTTCATGGTGAGGGCTTTGCGCAGGCCTTCGTAGCCGCCGGTCTTGACGTATTCGTCATAGCCGACCACGTGGCGGTCCTTGGGATCGCCGTGGGGGAAGGTGGGGATGCGCTTGCACAGGACGTGCTCATTGAATTTGGGGGTCCAAGCCATAGTCGGTGATGATAGTGCCCGGTGTGGTCGGGGCGTTGGGCGTGGCCGCGTGCTAGGCGGCTCCCCAGGCCCGGTGGGCTATCCTCCAATAAGTACAACCCTTGCCGGCTTTTGGCCGCGAGGGGGATTGTGGACCGGTAATCGCCTCGGTCGTGTCGGTTCATGGAAGGTGGGGGCCCATGATCGTCTTGCGAGAATTGTGCAAGAACCTGGCGACGTTTGCGCCAACCAACACCATGGAGACGTGGTGCAACTACGGCGTCATCCGGCGGTCGTCAGTGCTGCGGCCGCCGCCCGAGGCGATGTCGGGCGTGGTCAAGACCAAGTACTTCGACCGGATCGGCGACGTCGTGGGCCGCGATGCGAACCTGGCGTACATGGAGTTTGGCGTCTGGGAGGGCTCGAGCCTTCGGCACTGGGTGTCGGCGAACACGAACCCGCAGTCGCGGTTCATCGGGTTCGACTCGTTCTTGGGGCTGCCGCAGCAGTGGCGGCGGCGGCCGGCGGGGTACTTCTCGGTCGAGGGGCAGACGCCGGACATCGATGACCCGCGCGTGGGCTACCAGATCGGCTGGTTTAACCAGACCTTGTGCCCCTGGCTGGCCGGCGAGGGCGGCGAGATCCTCAAGGGCCGCACGCCGGTGGTGCACCTGGACGGTGATCTGTTCCACTCGGGGCTGTACGTGCTGACGCGGCTGCACACGGTCTTGGACCGTTACCACCTGCTGATCGACAACTACTCGGGCGGGGAGGCCCGCTCGCTGCACGACTACCTGACGGCGTATGGAGCGAGCTTCGAGCCGCGGCTGGCACGGAAGCGCAAGGGCGTGTCGCGGGTGCTGGGGCAGGTGTACGGCGTGGTCGATACTGGGCGTGGGGCGGACCGCGGGGCTTCGGTCCAGGTCGAGGCCAAGGCCGAGGCTGAGCCGGTTGGCGGGCACGCTTAGCGTTGGCTCCGCGTTAGAATCGCCGCCGGAGTCGGACGGAGCGGTGACCGGAGGAGCACGAGATGCAACGGATGGCAGCGATGGCCGGCCTGCTGGCGGCCGCAGCGAGCGCGGTAGCGGACAGCGGTCTGCGGTTCGTCCACGAGCCCTACGTGCCCGCTCCGGCGGTCGCGGGTGCGACGGCGGCGCCTGTTGCGGCGCTGCCCACAGCATCGCTGGCCGCGACGGCGTTCCAGGACGATGTGGAGTGGAGCCGCCGGCAGCGCGAGATCGCGCGGCAGGAGATGTGGCTGTACTACCGCATCGGCGTAGGCGGCTACCAGCGGCCGAGCGCACGTTTCGAGAACTTCGAGAGCACCGAGTTCGATGCCGACTTCGACGCCGGCCTCATCGCGTCGTTTGCCGTCGGCGGGCGATACCGGATCTGGGACGTCGGCCCGTGGTCGCGCGTGGGCATCCGCGTCGAGCTCGAGGGCATCTTTGGGTACACGCCGTACGACAGGCTTACGCGCGGTAGCGGGCCGATTGCCGGTGATGGCGACATGTTCGAGTACGGCTTCTCGGTCAACGTCATGCCGGACATCAAGCTCGGGCGGGTGAGCTTCTTTGCGGGCGGCGGTATCGGTGCGTCGCTGTTCACGCTGAGCGATAGCAGCTCGCGTGACTACGAAGACTCTCGCGGCGCGCTCGCGCTGCAGCTCATGGCCGGGGCGAGCTTCGAGCTGGCCGAGCCCGTTTCGCTGTACACGATGTTCCGCTACCGGACGTACAGCAACGTGCACTTCTACGACGAGTTTGATGAGCGCATGCGCGTCATCGGGCTCGATGGTGTCGCGGTTGAGGTTGGGCTGGAGTTTCGGTTCTGATCTGAGCGCTCCGTAGCGCCCTCCGGCCGCACACTCGCTCCATCGGATACGAGGGCCTACAGGCCCACCCGCTCGGTGATGCTCAGACCGAACGCCTCAAGCTGCGGGTAGTCGGCATCGCTGTTGGTAAGCAGCTGCATTTGCGAGATACCTAGAGCGCGGACGATCTGGCTGCCGGTGCCGTATTCGAGCGCGCCGGCGGCCTGGGACTGGCGCGGGCTGTCGTCGTCGTTGCGATCGAACGGGCGCGTGAGGCGTGTGCTGAGTCCGGCGTCGCCGGGCTGGTCGAGGCCGCCGCTGGGGCGCAGGTAGATGATGGCGCCGCGGCCGGCGTCCTGGATCTGCCGCATCGAGCTGTCGAGGATGGAGCGGGTGTTTCGGCCGTCCTGGCTGGCGGCGAAGATGTCGCCGAGCAGGTCTCGACGGTGGACGCGGACGAGCGTGGGCTCGGTTTGCTCGATGACGGCACCCTGGGCGTCGAGGTCTCCCACGCCGCCGAGGGTGAGCGCGAGGTGGGGCAGCGGGTCCGTGATGCTGCGGAAGCCGATGAGATTGAAAGGCCCGTGGGCCGTCTCGATGGTGGTGCCGCCCTCCGGTTCGAGGCGTTCGACGAAGCGTTCGCTGCTGAGGCGATACTCGATGAGCTGCTTGACCGAGCACATCTTGAGATTGTGCTTGGTGTTGAAGTCGATGAGGTCGGGCACGCGGGCCATGTTGCCGTCGTCGCGCAAGATCTCGATGATGACCGCCGAGGGGGTGAGGCCCGCGAGGCGGCACAGGTCGACCGAGCCCTCGGTCTGGCCGATGCGTACGAGCACGCCGCCGTCGCGGGCCCGCAGCGGGTTGATGTGGCCGGGGCGAACGAAGTCGCCGGGCGTGCTAGCCGGGTCGATCGCCAGGCGGATGGTCTTGGCGCGCTCGTCGGCGCTCACACCGGTGGTGAAGCCGTGGCGTGGGTGGCCGTCGATGGCAACGGTGAACGGCGTGCCGCGCACTGACGTGTTGACCTGGCTTTGGGGTGTGAGATCGAGGCGATTGCAGTCGGCCTCGGTGAGGCTGAGGCACAGGTAGCCGCGAGCTTCCTTGAGCATAAAGCCGATGGTGGCGGCGTCGGCGAACTGGGCGGGCAGGACGAGGTCGCCCTCGTTCTCGCGGTCCTCGTCGTCGGACAGCACGACCATGCGGCCGGCGCGGAGCTCGTCGAGGATCTCTGGGATTGGGCTGAAGCCGTCAGGAGCGGATGTAGGCACGAGCGACGATAGCGCTCGGGCCGGCCGACCGGCTCGGCTAGCAGCCGACGTCGAAGGCGTTCTGGAAAGCCAGGAAATCGAAGATGGTCAATTCCCCGTCGCCGTCGAAGTCGGTCTCCAGGGAGCCGGCGTCGAAGCGGGTCTGGAAGGCCAGGAAGTCGAAGATCGTCAACCGGCCGTCGCCGTCGAGGTCGATGGCGCAGGGCGGCTCGGAGATTTCGCCGGCCAGGAACATGCGGTCGATCTCGGCGGCGACGTTCACGCCCCAGGCGTTCTGGAACGTCTGGTCGCGGTGGTTGAACAGCACGGCGACGCGGAGCGACTGGCCGCGCTGCCAGACGACGGTATCGGTGCCGGGCAGCGAGCCGCTGTGGGCGCTGAAGAAGGACGGCGAGATGCCGCCGGACAGCGGGACGCCGGAAGACGAGCCAAAGAGGATGACGCTGTCGGCCAGGGCGAGCAGGGGCTCGGCGGGCGCGATCAGGCCGCCCATCGACGAGGCGCCCTCTTGGTGCCACCCGCCATAAGGCCAGCGGACGAATGGCCCGGTCGGGTCGAACACATTGGGGCCGAAGCCGAGGGCCTCCTGGTTGTACCAGGGCTCGAGGGGGTCCTGGTCGGCGGCGAACGTGCGGCCGATCTCGACGAGGCCCGGGTAGCCCAGGTCATCGAACAGCCGCTCGACTTCTTCCTCGTAGCTGTTGCCGGTGACTTCCTCGATGATGAGGCCGAGGGTGGAGTAGCCCAGGTTGGCGTAGGCGTACTGAGTGCCGGGCGTGAATTGCAGCGGCTGGCCGAGCACCCAGCGCATCATGTTGGCGGGGCCGGGTGGGCTTGGCACGCCCATCTCGCTGGCGATCTGGATCTCGCGGAAGGCGTGGTTGCCCACAATGTCGCGGTTCCAGCCGGCGCGGTGCAAGAGCAGGTTCGAGATCGTGATGTCGGCGATGCGTGGATCGCCGAGCGCCGGGAACGGATCGAGTTGGAGGACGCCGCCGCCGGGCTGGCCGACATCGAATGCCTTGTCGGCGAGCGACAGCCGGCCATCGGCGATGAGGCGGCGCACGATCGTGGCGGTGATGGGCTTGGACACGCTGGCCAGTCGCATCCTGGCGTTGACGGGTAACGGCGTGGTTTGCGCGCGATCGTCCCACCCGAAAGAACGCACGTAGGCCACGCGGTCGTCGAAGCCGACGGCCAGCACGCCGGCGGTGATGCCGTTGTCGGCCATGGTGTCCTGCATCAGCTGGTCGAGCGCCGACAGCTGCGGGACGACGCGGCCGCGGGAGGGCAGGTCCTGGGCCACCGCGTCGGCCGTGGGCATCGCCGCGGCGAGGACGGCGGTGAGCATGGTTAGGAGTGCCTTCGTATGCGTGATTCGGTGCATGGATCGTCCCCCTCGTTGGCCGGGTTTCGACCGGCCGTGTGGTCCTAGGAGATTACGGCAGACGTACCTCGTGAGTTTCGGTCCAGCGGCGCTGGCCTGCGGCTATCTTGCCCCATGGGCATCGAGATGACACCGGGCCGCTGGCGGCACACCTGCGACTACCTCGACACCGTTTTTGGGGATCAGGACGATCACCTTGCGGGGCTGATGGAGCGGGCCGTGGCAGCGGGCTTGCCGGACATCGCCATCTCGGCGTCGGTGGGCCGCATGCTGATGGGCTTGGCACGGATGGTCGAGGCGAGGCTCATCGTCGAAGTCGGCACGCTGGCGGGGTACTCGGGCATCTGGCTTGCTCGCGGACTGGCCGAGGGCGGAAAGCTCATCACCGTCGAGCCCAATGACCTGCATGCGGGGTTTGCAGAATCGGCGTTCGCCGAGGCGGGCGTGGGCGATCGCGTCGACGTCGTGCGCGGCTTTGGCACGCCGGTGCTCGAGCAATTGGCTTCGGAACGTGCGGGCGGGGTGGACCTTGTGTTCTTGGATGCGATCAAGAGCGAGTACCCGGACTACCTGCCGTTCGCCAAGGCGCTGTTGCGGCCGGGTGGGTTGCTGGTGGCCGACAACATGCTGGGCGGCGGAGACTGGTGGGTCGACACGCCCGAAGGGCAGAGCGAGAGCCGCGACGCGGCCGACCGCGTGAATCGGCTGGTGGCGGCGGATGCGGACTTTGAGGCGTTCTGTGTGCCGATTCGTGAGGGCGTGATGGTCGCGCGGCGAAAGTAGCGTTAGATACTGGAGCACTTGCATGGGCTGGATCTCTTGGGCGTTGGTTGTCATCCTCGTTGTGTTCGGGCTGCGCAGCGCGTGGGCGGGCTTCGAGGCGCTGCGGCACGAGCCGAAGCGGCCGGGGCGGGCGATGCTGGAATTCGCGTTCGTGGGGATCGATGTGTTTTTGATCTTGCTGATTACGGGGGCGATTCCGTAGCATCACTCTCGGTAGCTCGGAGATTGGATGGATTGGCGTGATGTCTGACGCGACCGGATGAAGTCATGACGGCTTGGAAGTCGAGGGCCGGAGGTGAATCAGGTTGAAATTCGCGCTGTAATTCTCTTCTCGACCACAGCAACCAGCGCGGTCGGGTGCCGGGATGTCTTTACCAGTGGCCGCCGTGGTCGCTCGCTCGTTCTTTCGTATTCTCATCGGGTTGCTACATCCATACCTGCAGGTGGTTCCGAGTGAGTCATATCGACTCTGACATCAAGACGCCGGTGATTGATGCGCGGCTTGCTTCGCGACTCGTTGCCAAGCAGTTTCCTCGCTGGCGAGACTTGCCGGTTGAACCAGTCGTCCCGGGCGGCCGGAACAACCGGACCTTCCGCTTCGGAAACGAATTGATGATCCGCCTGCCGAACGGCGCCGGCTATGCGGACCAGGTTGACAAGGAGCAGCGATGGTTGCCCAGCATGAGAACAGCCGTACCGGTTTCGATTCCTGAACCGGTCGCCATGGGTCAGCCCGGTTGCGACTACCCATGGCGTTGGAGCGTGTACCGCTGGATCGAGGGCGAGACCGCTGATGTGGGTCCGGTTGATTCGGTTGAGTCGCTCGCGATCGAGCTCGCGAGCTTTCTTGCTGCGCTCCGGCGATTCGACCCCAACGGAGGTCCCCTGCCTGGGGCGCACAACTTCCGTCGCGGAGGACGACTCGATTTCTACAGCGATCAAACCCGCCAAGCGATCAAGCGGCTCGATGGGGTGATCGATCCTGAGTGCGCAACCAACCTGTGGGACCGAGCGATCTCGAGCGCCTGGACAGCGGACCCCGTGTGGGTGCACGGGGATGTGAGCCCTTTCAACTTGCTCGTGCGAGACGGGAAGCTTGCTGCCGTGATCGACTTCGGGCTTTGCACCATTGGAGATCCAGCGTGCGACCTGGTGATCGCGTGGACGTTCTTTGACGGGACCGCGCGAGAGGCCTTCCGCAAGCACGTGGGCCTCGATGAGCTGACTTGGGACCGGGCACGCGGGTGGGCCTTCTGGAAAGCGGCGATAACCGCATCGGGGATGGTCGAGGACCGTGTCGGTCCCGAGGCGGCTCTGGAAGTGATCGCCGCGATTCTGAACGAGCAAAACCGATAGACGCACAGTCAACTTGATCGTGTGAGTGCACGCTCGACTTGCCTCGGCCACCGACAGAAGCCGATGATTTCCGAGACCTGCCTACACGCGGCCGAGACGCGCGCGATGCTGGACATGCCTGGCTGGCATGCTGATATTCGGTGTTAGCATTGACTAGAACTCAATCAGCCGAATGAAGAGGCGGTTTGGAGAACTGGAAGACGTAGCTGTGTAAATAGCTAGCTTCGATGTTGTCTGCTACAGAAGAGAACCAGTTCCTTCCAGGGTTCAATTCCACGAAAGTTTGTGGCACGACCCGCTTGATGCCGACCCTAAAACCGGCAGCATCGAACGTCGTCACGATTGACTCAAGCGAGTGCGGCACGAGCGGTACAGCCGCGAACTTGTTGATGTCTTTTCTGATCTGCTCAAAGTTCGGATAGCTCAGAAAATCTGGGTGGCTTGCGTAGTACACACCCTCCGCCTTGAGGGCGCTGAAGATCTGCTTTGCATGCTCGTTCATATCGTCAACAAGAAAGAGGACAGCGCTACTCAGGGCAAGATCGAACACGTCACAAAGATGGCTGAGTGAGCTCGTCGCCTCATAGCGAATCGGCCGGTCTCCCTTTCGGCTCTTAGCTACGTCGATCGATCTCCGCGCCAAGTCGACGCCAACAGCCGAAGCGAACGGCTTGGTGTCATAGAGCATCCTCAGCATGCCGCCCTGATTGCAACCGAAGTCGAGCACTGTGCTTGACGTGAGGTCTGGTTCTTCGATGTAGCGAAGAAACTCACGCCAGTGATCTCCGTGCTCATCTTCCATCGACTGATCACCGGAGCCAGGCTCGCACCACCACTCGTCGAAGAGCTTGTCGTCTGAGGCCGATCGTGCTACGGGCTCATTGGGGCTCATCGTTCAGACTCCTCTGTCTAACACCGAGGTCAGGAGTTCTGCACGGGCGGTCGTGCTAGCTACTCGAGCTGGTATGCCGTACCGGAACGACTCGCCATACTACCGGCCTGCCGCAACTGCCCCAGTGCCCTCTCAGCTCTAGGTATCCACCCGCTGTTCGACGCGGGTCCCCGATGAGGTCGTTGCTGCAAGTGTCTTGAGTGGACTGCCACCGCAAACGAAACGCCCCCGGCCAAGCGGGGGCGTTCTGAAAATCGGCAAGCGGAGCGGGAGGGATTCGAACCCTCGGTACCGGATATACCAGTACACCGGATTAGCAATCCGGCCCCTTCAGCCTCTCGGGCACCGCTCCTCGGCCGGGACGCTGCTCGTCCCGTGGGGGCCACGATGGTATCAGCCCCATCGGCTCGCGTCAGGCCCGACTCAAGCTTGGGATGGGCTTGATTCCAGGGTGCTCGGGTGCTCGGTCTTGGCGAGCTGCTCGCGGTAGAGGGCCAGGGTCTCATTGTCGTAGGCGCACAGCAGGATCCTATCGAGCGTGGGCAGGGGGTCGGCAGCGGCCTCGGTGGGGCGGATGGCCCGCGAGAGCGTTCGGACGGCGATGATCGCGGCGTACTCGGCTGGGAAGCCGTAGGAGCCCGTGGAGATCGCTGGGAAGGCGATCGTGGGGATCTTGCCCTTGCGGCAGATCTCCAGGCAGGCTTCGTAGCAGGCGGCCAGCGTGTCGTCCTCGCCGCTGCGGCCGTTGACCCAGACCGGGCCGACGGTGTGGATGACGCACTTGGCGGGAAGCTCGAAGGCGCGGGTGGCGACGGCTCGGCCCGGCTCGCAGCGGATGCCCGGTCGGGCCTCGGGCAGGTCGTAGCAGGCGTCCTCGAGCTTGGGCCCCGCGGCCCGGTGGATGGCCCCGCAGACGCCGCCGCCGGGTGCGAGGAGCTCGTTGGCCGCGTTGACGATGGCATCGACGTGCAGCGTCGTGATGTCGGCCTTGATGGCTTCGATCGTGGGCGGCATGGCCCGTCCCCCTGTGTGCGGATGCCAAAGGACCCGCTAACGAAGCGTAGGTCGGGCGTTATCGCTTGAAGATCACAGCGTTTCCGGTGTCAAGTGCCGCGAGTCCAATCCCGTGCCGCATGACAAACTCGTCCGCCGCGATTTTACAACCCGGGAACTCGCCGTTTGGCCAAGGCCCGTAGTCATCGATAACGATGACGCCCCCACGCACCATGCGCGGGAAGAAGTACTCCAAACTCGCACGCGTCGGATCATGGAGATCGACGTCGACATGCACGAATCGATACTGCTGATCGGGCAACTGATCGAGCGCTTCAGGAATCCAGCCTTTTATGAGTTCGACAGCTGGAAAGCCCTCGAGCGTACGACGCGCCATTTCAACCGAAGTATCGGCAAAACGACCGGCACAGGACGGATCATCATCGATCGTTGCTGGTGGGCTCAAGCCCTCGAAAGAGTCAACGCCAAAATGGCCCTCACCGTCAAAATCCGGATCCTCCCTGCGACGTTCCAAGCACAGAATCCGTGACCCGAGTCCACGAAACACGCCCGCTTCGGCCGTCGCTCCGGGCACGCCCGCGGTAGAACGGAAAATCTGCAACAAATGGAAGAAGCGAGGCCGACGCCACGCGTTGTCCGTCATTTCGGAAAGAGAGAGACCAAGCTCGTAGTCGCGCCTGAAATCATCGCACGCATCAACGATTGTGGGTTGAATCGGCCTGTTGGTAGACGTGGTCGCAAGAGCCATACACAAGCATCGGAGCGCTCGGCTCGTCGCCTTGAGGTTGGCCTGATACGCAACGCGAAACGACTGCCCGGCCCTATTGATCCGCCGACCAGCGGTTGTTCTCGGGGTTGATGTCGGGCAAGACGTCGTCGCGATCGACGACGACTCGGCGGAGCGATCGGCCGTCGAGCTCGACGGTGAAGCTGCGCTCGCGCGTGGTGGCCCAGGCTTCGACGGGGTAGTTGCGGATCTCGACCTCGCCGTCGTCGAACTGCACGATGACCTCGGCGGGCATGACCATCTCGCCGAGGCTCTTGAGGGTGATCGTTACCGTGGGCACACTCGGTGATTCACCTTCTTCAGCATCAGCGGGGACTTCCTCTGGCTCGTCGAACACGACCTCGATCGCGTGGTCGAGCACGGTGTCTTCGAGGTACCACTGGCGGAAGAACCAGGCGAGGTCGGCACCGGCGGCGTCTTCCATGGTGCGGAAGAAGTCGGCGGGCTGGGGGCTCTTGAAGGCCCAGCGGCGGACGTACTCGCGGAACGCGTAATCGAAACGCTCGGGCCCGAGCACGACCTCGCGGAGCAGGTGCAGGCCCATGGCGGTCTTGCGGTACTGCAGGCGGCCGAGCAGGCCGGGCAGGTTGCGATCGGGGAACACGGCGATGGGCTGGCTGCGGCCGCGCGCGAGTTCCATCGTTTGGCGGCGCGAGCGGCCGGGGTCGAGGTCGGTGCCGCGGAAGTTGGCCAGCGAGTGCATGCCGATGAACGTGTTGAAGCCCTCGTCCATCCAGGCGTGGCGGCGCTCGTCGGTGTTCACGACCATGGGGAACCAGGTGTGGCCGACCTCGTGGTCGGTGACGCCCAGGGGGCCGCGGCCGGTGCGCCCGCCGCAGAAGATGATCATCGGGTACTCCATGCCGCCCTCGGGCCCGTTGACGTTGGTCATGATCGGGTAGGGATACGGATAGAGGAAATCGCTGTAGAACTCGACGCTGTGGGCGACATACTGCGTGCTGCCGCCCTGCTCGGCCGTCGGCTTCCACTCCTCGGCCTCGACCGGGTAGAGCGATTGGCACAGCACGGTGCGCGTGGAGCCGTCGAGATCTTCGATCTCCACGCCGCAGGCGTCCCAGATGAACGAGTCGCTGGCGGCCCAGGCGAACGTGCGGATGTTGTCGCCCTTGAAGCGCCAGGTGAGCGGACCATCGCCGGTGGGGCGGGTCGATGCATCTTCGACCTCGTCGGCCGAGCGGATCATCACGGTCTCGCGGCTTTGCTTCGCTTCTTCAAGGCGATCGCGCTGGGTTTGTGTGAGGACTTCTTCAGGATTCTGCAAGAGGCCCGAGCCGGCGACGAGGTACGTACGCGGCACGGTGATGTTGACCTCGTAATTGCCGAAGTTGGTGTAGAACTCGCCGCTGCCGGCGTAGGGCAGCGTGTTCCAGCCGTGGACGTCGTCGTAGTTGCACACGTGCGGGAACCACTGGGCATACTCGAAGATGCGTCCTTGCGAGACGTCCTCGGCGCCCATGCGACGCAGGTAAGGCGGCATGTCGAACGCGAAGGAGAGCTCGAGCTCGAACGTCTCGCCCGGCAGGATCGGCGCAGGCAGCTCGACGCGGCAGAGCGTGTCGTAGATCTGGAACTCGAGGTCTTGGTTGCCGGTGCGGATGTAGGGGATGTCGTACCCGCCGTTGAACTCTTCTTCCATGGCCCGCATCACGCCGCCGGTGCGGCTGCGGGTGCCGATGCTGTCGGTGCGGAAGAGGTTCTGCTCGAGCTGGATCCACAAGAAAGTCAGCGCGTGGGGCGAGTGGTTGTGGTACGTCGCCTCGAGGGTTGCGCTCAGACGCTTCGTCTCCGCGTCGAGCGTGGCGTTGATGATGTAGTCGACGCGCTGCTGCCAGTAGGCCGGGCCGGGAGCGCCCGAGCCCAGGCGGGCCTCGGTTGGGGCCGGGAGGTCGAGGGGCGCAAAGGCGTCGAAGGGGCGATCGGGATCGACCTGCGCCCGCGACGGCAGGGCAATGCAGAGCAAAACGGCGAGAACGGCGGCGAACTGGGCACGCATGGGAGTCTCCACAAGGAATCGGTCTTGACATGGTACCGCTGGGGCCGAACGCCGCCGGGGCGGCCCGGCGAGTACAATCCCCTTCGCCCCCAGAACCCCCTTGCGAGGAAGCCCTTATGGCCGCCAGCATGTCTGCCACGATCGACATCGAGCACCCCGCCCTGCCCGAGGCCCAGGCCTTCCCCGACTTCACGGGCTGGCAGGAGCCCGAGCGGGACGGCGATCGCGTGATCCCCTTCCGCCAGGCGTTGCGTGAAGCCATGCAGTTCGCGATGCGCGAGGACGAGCGGGTGTTCCTTCTGGGCGAGGAGGTCGCCGAGTACAACGGCGCGTACAAGATCAGCGAGGGCATGCTCGACGAATTCGGGCCCAAGCGCATCATCGACACGCCCATCAGCGAGAATGGGTTCGCGGGCATGGCCATCGCCGCGGCGATGAGTGGTCTGCGGCCGATCGTTGAGTTCATGAGCTGGTCGTTCAGCCTCGTGGCGGCGGACCAGATCCTCAACAACGCGCCGAAGATGCTGTACATGTCCGGCGGGCAATGGGGCTGCCCGATCGTGTTCCGCGGCAACGACGGCGCGGGCGGCCAGCTGGGCAGCACGCACAGCTGGTGCGTCGAGGGGCTGTACAGCAACGTGCCGGGCGTGAAGATCGTGATCCCGAGCAACGGCCTCGACGCCAAGGGCCTGCTCCGCACGAGCATCGCCGACCCCGATCCGGTGTTCTTCCTCGAGAGCGAGCGCATGCTGGGCGACACCATGCACGTGCCCGAGGAGGACTACGCGATCCCGTTTGGCAAGGCGCGTGTCGCGCGTGAGGGTGGCGACTGCACGATCGTCAGCTTCGGCCGGCCGGTGAACTTCTGCCTGGAGGCCGCCGAAGCGCTTGCCCAAGATGGCATCGAGGCCGAGGTGCTGGACATGCGCACCATTCGCCCGTTGGACATCGACGCCATCGTTGAGAGCGTGAAGAAGACCAACCGCGTGGTGATCGTCGATCAGTGCTGGCCCTTCGCAAGCGTCGCGAGCGAGGTCGTGACGCAGATCGTCGAGCACGCTTTTGACTGGCTGGACCACCAGCCGGTTCGCGTGAACACGGCGGACGTGCCGACGCCTTACGCGAAGAACCTGGAGGCGGAGTATCTGCCGAACGCGGGGCGGATCGCCGAGGCTGTGCAGGGCGTGGTTCGATCCTGACTGACGCACACCAATTCGCGGACTGTTGACGGAAATCCTCTTGAGGGTCATCCCAACAAGGTGATGCCATACTCGAGGGGAGGCCATGTGCTCTCATTCATCTTGCCGTTTGTTGCGATCTTTTTTGGGACACCGAACGCCGATGCGGCGGAGACCGACAGGCGTGCGACCCGCACGCTGGCCATCGGCGAGCGTGTCGAGGCGATCGCGATCGAGCAATGGGTCCGCCTGAAGGACAAGCCGATCGGTGCGCTCGAGCGCGGAACCGTGTACGTCGTTGACTTTTGGGCGACGTGGTGCGTCCCATGCATCGCGGCCATGGACAAGATCAGCTCCTTGCAAGAGCGGTATGCCGAACAAGGCGTGCAGTTTGTGGGCATTACCGACGAGAAGCTCCCCACGGTTGTCCGGTTCCTGAGCTCGGTCGCGCCCGGCGAAGAGGGCCAGAAGCCTCGCACGCAGTACGACCGTGCCCGCTTTGTAATGGGCGTTGATACGGACGCGTCGACCGCGGCCATGCTTCTGCCCGAGGGCGTTCGGTCGATCCGGCCTCAGTATGCCATCATCGATCGGGACGGCACGCTCGCGTGGGTTGGCCTGCCAACCACGGGGGAGCTTGCCGAGATCTTGGACGCCGTGCTGGACGGGACGTGGGACACCGATGCGTATCGCGTCGAGTTCGAGCGTGAGCTCGCGCTCGTGGCCGAGCGGGATCGGATCATGGCCGAGGAGGATTGGGCCGCTGCGAAGGCCGGCTTTTGGGAAGACGAGGACCTTCTGGGCAGGATCGCGTTCGCCATCGCCTTCGGCTTCGGCAAGCCGCTGCAGAACCCCGACAAGGGGGTTGCCCTTGAGTTTGCGACGCGAGCCAACGAACTCAAGGACGGCCGCAACCCCTTCGCGCTGCACAGCCTGGCCAAGCTCGCCTCGGACCGGGGCGAGATCTCCGAGGCGATCGGCTTGCAGGAGCGAGCGGTCGAGATCTGTAAGACCGACCCCGCCGCCGCGGGCTTCCTCGATTACTACTCGAGCACGCTGGAGCAATACCGCCGGGCGGGCGAAGCCAAGTAGCGGACTCGAAGTAGGGACCGGGCGATTGGGCTCCTACGATTGACTGGAAGGCCTAGTGGGCCGATCCAGGAGCCCCGAATCATGCCGATCACCGTCACCATGCCCCGCTTGTCCGACACCATGGAGGTCGGCACCGTCGTCCAGTGGCACGTGAAGGAGGGGGACGCGGTTAACCCCGGCGACGTGCTGGCCGACATCGAGACCGACAAGGCGACCATGGAGCTGGAGGCCTTCGACGAGGGCACGGTGGCCAAGCTCGCCGCCCAGCAGGGCGACTCGGTGAACGTGGGCGACCCGATCGTGATCATCGCGGAAGAGGGCGAGGATGTTGCGGAGGCCGCTGCGTCAGGCGGTGCTTCGGCGAGCGCTCCGAAGGCGGCGAAGGCCGAGGCTTCGGAAGCGCCCGCGCCGGCTGCGGCGACCGCGACGGCCCCACCGCCTGCGGCCACGCCGACCTCGAATGGCAGCGCGAACGGGGCCCACTCGGGCAACGGCCGCATCTTCGCCAGCCCGCTGGCCAAGAAGATCGCCGGCGAGCACAACATGGACCTCTCGGGCATCGACGGCACCGGCCCGAGCGGGCGCATCGTAAAGAAGGACGTCGAGCAGGCGCTGCAAAGTGGTGGTGGCAGTGCGCCGACCGCGAGCTCGACACCGGCACCAGCCGCGGTCGAGCTTCCGCCGATCGGCGCATCGCTCCAGGACAACACGGTCACGCTCAGCAACATGCGGGGCACCATCGCCCGACGGCTCGTCGAGAGCAAGCAGAGCATCCCCCACTACCAGGTCACCGTCGAGGTCGACATGGATGCGCTGCTCGACCTGCGTGAGCAGCTCAACGAGCAACTCTCGGCCCAGGGCGTGAAGCTGACGGTCAACGACTTCCTGGTTCGCGCGTGTGCGCTCGCGATGCACCAGCACCCGTTCGTGAACTCGTCGTGGGACGGCTCGACCAACCCACCGTCGATCCAGCAGCACGGCAGCGTCAACATCGGCGTGGCCGTCGCGTTGCCCGAGGAGCGTGGTGGCGGATTGGTCGTTCCGGTGCTCAAGGGCACCGACCGCATGGGCCTGCGGACGATCTCGGGCGAGACCCGCCGCCTGGCGAAGAAGGCCCGCGACAAGGGCCTGAGCATCGACGAGATGGACGGCGCGACGTTCACCATCAGCAACCTGGGCATGTTCGGCGTGTCGCACTTCACCGCGATCATCAACCCGCCCAATGCGTGCATTTTGGCTGTCGGGGCAGCACGCGAGATCCCGGTGGTTCGCGAAGGGCAGCTCATGATCGGCAGCGTGATGAGCATGACCATGTCCAGCGACCACCGCATCGTCGACGGCGCGATGGCGGCCCAGTACCTCAACACGGTCAAGGGCATGCTCGAGGCGCCGGCGACCCTGCTCGTTTGAACGAAATCGCTCAAAGTGAACCGATTCATTGTAAGCGGACGCTAGCTTTTCCGAACTACGTCCCGGGCGATCGGCCCCGGGAGGCACCATGAGCGAGTCCGAGAACAAGACGGAGTCCGTGAGCCGCAAGCCGAGGCGTTGGCGTCGGCGGATCCGCAGAGGTCTGGTCGGCGTGCTCGCCGGCGCGGGCGTGTTCTTGTCCGCCTCGTGCGTGCACCTCGACCATGCCAACCCGTCCTACCCGGCGACGAACGCCGAGGTGAAGACGGCTATCGAGACCATGAAGGCCACGCCCGTGGGCGTCGATCGCCCGGTGGTGGTGCTGAGCGGCTGGCGGGCACCGCAGATGTCGAGCAACCAGCTCGCCAAGCGGGTTCGCGAGCTGACCGGCGCCGACGAGGACCGCGTGCTGGCGCTGTCGTACATGTGGGGCAACGACATCCCGGACATCGCCGATGGCGTCGCGCAAGACGTCGCCGAGGCGTTCGGCAGCGAGATCGATGACGCGACCGGCATGCGTTGGACGACCGAGGTCGATGTGGTCGCGGTCTCGATGGGCGGGCTCGTCGCGCGGACGGCCTTTGCCGATCCGGGCGAGGTCGGGAGAGAGCTGGGCGTGCGCCTGAACATCAACACGCTGTACACGCTGGGCACGCCCCACCGCGGCGCGAAGCTCGCGAACTGGATCCGCCTCGATGACGCGTCGGCGCAGATGAAGCCGGGCTCGGACTTTTTGGCCAACCTCGATGACGCCACGCTGGGCGAGGAGCACGACCTGACGATCGTGCCGTACGCCACGCTGCGAGACACGTGGGTGGGTGCGTCGAACTCGGCGCCGACGGGGCAGGACCCCATCTGGGTGCCGGGCCGCATCGTGCTGAGCCACCACCTGATCACGCTCGATAAGCGCATCCAGGCTGACCTCGGCCGGCGGTTGCGTGGCGAGGAACCGCTGGGCACCCACTCTGCGCCGCCGCGGGACTAATCCGAAACTCAAGCCCTCTCTCACGCTCACCTCCGCCTTCGCGGGTACGGTTGCGCGGAACGCGCACCATCGACCACGGAGCGGACATGAGCACCTCGAACGCGACAGCCGACCATCGCTGGCCCGACATCACGCACTCGAGCTGGGCTGAGACGGCCGCGGCTTTGCACCTGTATAGCCAGGTGCTGGGCAAAATGAGGCTCACCGTCTCACCCTGGACGAACCACTCGTGGCACGTGCCGTTGTACGTCAACGCGCGCGGGCTCACGACGTCGTTAATGTCTCACAGCGGTGTTGACTTCGAACTGCGGCTGGACTTTGTGAATCACGATGTTGAGATCGAGACGACGACCGGCGAGCTGCGCCGCGTCGACCTCGGGCCGGGCACGGTGGGGAACTTCTATGGATCGGTCATGGCGCAGTTGCGCCAGCTCGGCATCGACGTGGAGATCTACACAACGCCAAGCGAGATCGCCGACGCCACGCCCTTCGAGAAGGACGACGAACACCGGCCCTACGACCGCGAAGCTGTGACACGGTTCTGGCATGCGCTCGTGAGCATGCAGCGCGTGTTCAACCAGTTCCGCGCCGGCTTCCGCGGCAAGTGCAGCCCGGTGCACTTCTTCTGGGGCAGCTTCGATCTCGCGGCGACACGATTCTCTGGGCGAGACGCGCCGCCGCACCCGGGCGGTGTGCCAAACTTTCCGGATTGGGTCGCGCGTGAGGCGTACTCGCACGAGGTGAGCAGCGCAGGGTTCTGGCCCGGCGGCAACGGCCACGACGCGATCTTTTACTCGTACGCCTATCCCAAGCCCGACGGCTTCGAGCGCGCGAGCGTGCGGCCCGACGCGGCGGCGTGGTCGGATGAGCTGGGCGAGTTCGTGCTGCCGTACTCGGCGGTGCGCGAGGCGGACGATCCCGGTGCGGCGCTGATGGCGTTTTTGCAGAGCACGTACGACGCGGCCGCCGACGCGGCGAAGTGGGATCGCGCGGCGCTGGAGTGTTGTTTGCCCGAAGACGCGCGCGGCTGAATGAACACGAGGGAGAGGGGATCGCGATGGACCAACCACGTTCGGTGAGCATCGTTCGTGCGGGCGACGGCCTTGGTGAGGCGCACGCCGGCGGTACGCGTGCGGCCATCACGCTTGGCAACGATCAATCCGGCGGTTCGCACGGCGTCATCGTCGGCGATACACCAGTCGGTGGCGGACCGCCTTTCCACGTACACCACACGTTCGACGAGACGTTCTTCATTCTCGAGGGGCGGTTCACGTACTTCACCGAGGATGCGGCGATCGAGGCGGGGCCGGGCGACATGCTGTTCGTGCCGGGAGAGGTGCCGCATGGGTTCCGCTGCACGCAGGGCGGCGAGCGTGGTGTCGGGCGCACGGCGATGGTCGTCACGCCCGGCCGCTTCTTGGGTTTCTTCGAGGCGATGGAACGGCTGGCCGAAGCGGGCGAGTTGAACCCTCAGAAGCTTGGTGATCTCGGCGAGGCGTGGGGTGTGAAGTTCCTCGAAGCGCCCGAGGCGATGTCGCCCACGCGTTCGAGCTAGACCGGGTTATGCCAATCGCTCTTCCTTCTGCGGTCGGCTCATCAGCAAGCCGATGGCGTCGACGGGGTCGAGCCCGTCGAACAGCACGGCGTGGACGGCCTGGCAGATCGGCATCTCGACGCCGTGGGTTTGGGCGAGTTCCATCACGGCCTTGGTCGTCGCCACCCCTTCGACCACGTGCATGCTCTCGCCCATGTGCTGCGCGAGCGTGCGGCCCTTGCCGAGCGCTTCGCCGCAGGCGCGGTTGCGGCCTTCGGGGCTGAAGCAGGTGGTCGCGAGGTCTCCCACGCCGGCGACGCCGAAGAAGGTCTCGGGCTGGGCACCCATGGCCGCGCCCAGGCGGACGATCTCGGCGAGCCCGCGGGCGAGCAGGGCGCTCTTGGCGTTGTACCCGGCTTGGAGCCCATCGAGGATGCCTGCGGCGATGGCGATGACGTTCTTGATCGCGCCGGCCAGCTCGGTGCCAACGAGGTCTGGCGAGGTGTAGATCCGAAGGTAACTCGCCGCGAACCAGTGCTGGACGGCCGAGGCAAACTGGGCGTTCTCGCTGGCGGCGATCATCGTGGCGGGCAGGCCTCGGGCGAGCTCGGCGGCGATGGTCGGCCCGCTCAGGGCGGCTAGCGGGCGGCCGCCAGGCCCATCGTCGAGCACCTGGGCGATGACTTCGGTGGGCCGCAGCAGTGAGCCTTGCTCGAGGCCCTTGGCCGTGCTGACAACCGGGACGCCGGGCTGGATATGGGGCTTTAGGCGGGTGAACGCCTCGCGAATGTGCTGGGCGGGGATAGCGCAGACGATCAGGCCGGCGTCCTGGACGGCTTGCTCATCGGTGAGGGCGACCGCGACGCGATCGGGCAGGCTGAAGCCCTCCAGGAGCGGGCTGTGGCGGACTTGGGCGAGGCGGTGCTGGGCGTCTAACTCGTGTCCCCATATGGCGATACGGCCGATCTCGGGAGGCTCGGCGGCGGATGCCGGCTCGGCCGAGCCCGAGTTTGGGGTCGCCGAGGCGAGCATCGCCGTGCACACCAGGCCCATTTGTCCGCTACCCAAGACCGCAACGTGGCGCATGGGGCACGGTACGCCCCGAACCCGGCCCCCAGGCGCGTCGTAGCACGCGGCCTTCCCGCCCCCGCGGGCGCTCTCTCGTGCGCCCCAACCGGGCGTGCGACAAGCCCTTCTGGTGGGTTTCGGAGGGGATTGAGAGTCCTCACGGGAGCCTAAACTGGCACCCGATTCTGATCGAGCCCCAGACGCGGGCGACCGCCCGCACCATCGCAGGAGACGCGCATCCATGGCCACGATCACGACGACCCAGGGCGATGAACTCGAGCCGACCGCCCCGATGGAGGCCCCGGACCTCTCCGGGGGCAGCGAGACCGAGGCCAAGATCGAGTGGAAGATCGTCGTTTTCCTGATCGGAGCTATCGCGCTGGCATGCTCGGTAACGGCCGAGTGGACCGGCATGGTGAGCGAATCGGTTACGGCCGTCCCCGCCGGGCTGGCGGCGTTGCTTCTGGGCGCGTTCTTGCTGCCCCCCGCTTGGAAAGAGATCCGCCGCGGCGAGTTTGGCTCGCGGTGCCTGGTGGTCATCGCGGTCGGCGGGGCCCTTGCGCTCGAGCGCTATCCCGAGGCCGGCCTGCTCGCGTTCATCCTGAACATCTCCAATGAGGTGGTGGAACGCACCGCCAGCGGTGCCCGCCGAGCGATCGAAGCGCTCGTGGGCCTGACGCCCGACACCGCCCGCGTCGTCGACGAGAACGGCGAGGAGCGCGAGATGCAGATCACCGACGTGACGCTGGGCCAGATCGTCCGCGTCCGCCCCGGCGAGAACCTGCCGGTCGATGGCCGCATCGTGAAGGGCCAGACCGAGATCAATCAGGCGTCACTGACGGGCGAAGCGATCCCCGTGTCGGTGCAGAGCGGCAGCGATGTCTATGCCGGCACGACCAACCTCTCGGGCGTCATCGAGCTCGAGGTCACGCAGGTGGGCGAGGATACCACGATCGGCAAGGTAACCCAGCTCATCCGCGAGGCCGAGAGCACCAAGACGCAGCGCCAGCAGATCATCGAGCAGGTCGCGCGTTTCTTCGTACCGATCGCGATCGGTGTGGCGTTCATCGTGTTCATGCTGAGCGCGAACAACCCGCAGACGCAGGAAGACGCGTTCGCCGCAGCGCTCGCCGTGCTTGTGGTCGCCGTTCCCGCCGCGTTGCTGCTGGCCAGCCCGACGGCCATGGTCGCCGCATTTGGTGCGGCCGCACGGCTTGGCATCCTCGTCAAGAGCACGGCGTTCCTCGAGGCAGCCGCCAGCGTCAACACGATCATCATGGATAAGACCGGCACCATCACCACGGGCACCTTCGAGGTAACCAAGCTGGTGCCGGCCGACGGTGTGCAGGGCGCGGATCTCCTGAAGGCGGCCGCGACCGCGGAACGGAACAGCAACCACCCGCTGGCGCAGTCGATCGTGCGCACCGCCGACAAAGCGCGCGTGCCCGTCGAGACTCCCGGCGAGTTCCAGGAACTGCACGGCAAGGGTGTCCGCGCGACCACGCAGGACGGCGAGCTGCACGTCGGGCGTTCGAGCTGGCTCAAGGAGCTCAAGCCCGCCCAGGCCGAGGCCATCGAGACGATCGAGAACAAGATCGAGGGCATCAGTGGCGTGCACGTCATGCGCGACGGCCGGTACATGGGTGTCGTTGGCCTTGAGGATCGGGTGCGCACCAACACCAAAGGCGTGCTGCAGCGTTTGCGCGACCTCGGCGCACGGCACATCGCGATCTTTACCGGTGATCGGCTGAGCGTTGCCAAGCGTGTTGGCGTGTCGGTGGGCGTCGATGCGATCGAGGCGGAGTGCCTGCCCGAGGAGAAGTACGAGCTGGTGCGAGACCTGGTCGACCGGGGCTACCGCGTCATGATGGTCGGCGACGGCATCAACGACGGCCCGTCGCTCGCCGAGGCCGACGTTGGCGTGGCCATGGGCTTGTCCGGCTCGGACATCGCCGCCAACTCGGCGGGCGTCGCGCTCATGAACGATGATTTGTCACGCATCCCCTTCTTCATCGAGCTTGCGCGGAAGACCAAGTCGATCATCTTGCAGAACATCATCGCCTCCATCCTGTTCGTGATCGCGGGCCTGATTATCGCCTCGACGGGGTTCCTGAACCTGACCGTCGCGGGGTTGTACCAGATCCTCCCGGTGCTGTTCGTGATGTTCAACAGCTTCCGCCTGTTCCGCTTCGGCGAGAGCTTCGCGGCCATCGAGGGCGAGACCGAGGGCGGACCGAAGCGCCGGGCGGCTTCGATGCGTGGGCTGGCGACGACCTGAGCTAGGGTCGATAGTCGGGTAGAAGCGAACCCGCGCGAAAGCGCGGGTTTTTATTGGCGAAGCAAAGTCACGAGCAGCCGGCGTCAAACTCGTTGAGGAAAGTCGTAAAGTCGAAGATCGTCAATACACCATCGCCGTCGAAGTCGGCTCGAGGGTCTGAGAGGCCAAAGAGGTTCTGGAATTCGAGGAAGTCGAAGATCGTCAGGAATCCATCGCCGTCGATATCGACACGACAGTCTCCAAGCGCGCGGCCATAGATCACGTACGTGATTCCGGTGCGGAGCGTTGGAGGCGCGTTTCTCGCGCCGACAAGGAGATCATCGACACCGTCGCCGTTCACATCGCCCGCACCGGCGACGGATGAACCGCTGATATCGATGTCGACGGCACCGTCGATCCGAAAGCCGTTGGTTCCATCGAGTTGGTCGAGCTCGAACACCGGCGGGAAGCTGCCGACATCGTCGTCAAGCCCGAAGAGGACGAAGGACGAACCGGCACGGAATCGGCCTTCCGGGCTCGCGAACTCTGCGCCGATTACGAGGTCATCGACGTTGTCTCCGTTGATGTCGCCCGCCGAGGCCACCGAGCTGCCGCTGTTCTCGAGCTCGATCACCGAGTCAATACGGAACCCGGTGGAGCCGTCGAGGTCGGCGAGCTCGATCTCGGCTGGGAACGGCGTGGGCGAGGTGTCGCGACCGTAGATGATGTACGTCGAACCGGCGGCGTAAAGAAGATCGGGGCTGGCGTACCGCGAGCCGATCGCCAGGTCGTCGATGCCATCGCCGTTGAGATCTCCCGCAGCCGCGACCGCATCCCCAGTCGAATCGAACTCGTTGATGCCGTTCAGCCGGAAGCCGTTCGAGCCGTCGATGTCGAACAGTTGCAACGCTGTCGGGAACGGGTTCGCCGAGCCGTCTCGGCCGTAGACGACGAACACCGAACCGGCAAGGCCACGGCCGCCGGGCTCGGCCCCTGGGGCACCAATGACGAGATCGCCAATGCCGTCGGCGTTGAGATCTCCAGCCGCGGCTACCGATCTGCCGCTGAGGTCACCGGCATTGGCACCGTCGATGCGGAAGCCGTTCGTCCCGTCGAGATCCCCCACCTGGAGTGTCGATGGGAAGGCCCCGGCCGACGCATCCCGACCGAAAACGATGTAGCTCGCTCCGGCATCTTCGCGGCTCGGCGTTTCCGCGCCTGGAGCGCCGATGACCACGTCGTCGATACCGTCGCCATTGACATCACCCGCCGCGGCGACCGCGGCGCCGCTGAAGTCCGATGCGGCCCCACCATCGATGCGGAAGCCGTTGTTGCCATCGAGGTCGGCGAGTTGAAACGTGGCGGGGAAGGGATCGCCCGGGCCGCGCCCGAAGACCACGTAGCTCGATCCAGCCGTGTCATTACCGCCCGGGTCTGCTCGCTCCGCGCCGATGATCAGGTCGACGAAGCCATCGCCGTTGATGTCCCCCGCGACGGCGACTGCGTTGCCACTGTTATCTTCTTCCGCGACTCCCTCGATACGAAACCCGTTCGTGCCATCGAGGTCGGACAACTGGAAGTCTGCGGGGAAGGGATCGCTAACCGGTCGCCCATACACGACGTACGTCACGCCGGCTCGGGTGCGACCACTTGGCGAGCCGTTCTGCGCACCGATGATGATGTCATTGATGCCGTCGCCGTTGATGTCGCCCGCCGAGCCGACGACCTCGCCGCTGAGTTCGAACTGATCGATGCCGCGGAATCCTGTACCGATGTCGCCGTAGATCTCCGACAGTCGGAATACGGGTGTAAATGGCACGCCGAGCGGATCGCTCTGGGCGAGCGCTGCCGGCGAGCAGGCGAGCGGCAGTCCGGCCGAGATTAGGATAGGAGCGCACGATTGCTTGCAGCCTGACGCATCTTGAGACCTCCTCATCGCACCGTTGGTCGGCGGATGCACACAAGCTACCGGATCGCGTGAAGGCTGCCAAGAGCAAGAAGTGGCTCGCAACGGACGGGGATCGGTCTTATCGGAGGTGTACCGGCCAAGAAGAGATGTGTGCGCAAAAGAAGAGACGCACGCCAATGGCGTACGCCCTTCCTGTGTGCAGACTGCTCAAGCCGCGGACGGCTTGGAAGTTTCTTATCGACGGCGACGGGCCGCGAACGCACCGCCGAGGCCGAGGATGGCCAGCGAGGCGGGCGCGGGGATGATCACGTCCTCGACGTACTCGATGGCGCGATCGTGCTCGCCGGGGGCGGCTTCCCAGTCGAAGACCAGGTAGGTGGTGTCGGCGCCAGCGATGGTGCTGTCGTCGCTCCACAGATCGATCGCCAGCAGGTACACGCCCGGCTCGGGATCGTTCAGGAAGAAGTCGTAGTGCTCATCGAAGCCGGCGGGGCCGACGCTGATGCCGAAGCCGGGAGCCGAGCCAGCGGCGGGGCTGGTGGCGCTCAGCGGGCCGAACTCGAGCGTGTAGGTCTGGGTGGCGCTGACGAAGGTCGAGCCGTCCCAACGCTGCACGGGGCTGGCGAAGTCGAAGCCGAGCTGGCTATCGGGGAACGTGCCGGCCTCGGCAAACAGGCCGGGCTCGTCGGCGTAGATGTCGCCGGCGAAGTCGAACATCTCGGCGGCGAAGACACGCTCGCCGGGGATAACGAACTCGCCGCCCGGGCCGTCCTCGACGATGCCGGTGACGATACGGCCGTCGATGATGACGAGGCCAACGTCGCCCTCGTGGGCCATGCCGGTGCCGGCGACGGCGAGCATGGTGAACGCGGTGATGGTGGTACGCATGGTGAAGGGTCCTCTTTTCTTCTCTCTGGATCTCTCCGGGCGGTCAGCAGCCCGCATCGAACTCGTTCTGGAATGACAGGAAGTCAAAAATGGTCAGCGATCCGTCGCCATCGAAATCGGCGCTGGCATCGCCAGCGTCGAAGCTGTTCTGGAACTCAAGGAAATCAAAAATCGTCAGCGAGCCATCGCCGTCCATGTCGGCACGGCACGGCTCACCGATCAGGTTCGTCTCGACCCAGGCCACGGCATCGGCCAGCTGGTCGTCGGTCGCGTTCTGGCCGAACACGATGAAGAAGGGCTGGCTGTCGTCGACGACAGCGGCGTCGTCCCACAGCACCAGCTCGAGCAGATAGACGCCGTCGCTCGCGGGCGCGAGCAGCTCGAAGCCCACGTGATGGTGGAACCTACCGGTGCTGCTCGCCGTGCCGAAGATGAACCCGGGCTGCATGCCAGAGTCGGGCGTCTCGACCTCGACGCGGCCCTTGCTGATCAGGATCTTCGACTCGGCGACACCATCGAACGCGGCGCCGTCCCACTCGAGGACGGGGCCCATGATGTCGAAGCCGAGCTCGGTCCTCGCCGGGAACGCATCGTTCGGCGAGTCGAAGCCGGGGTCGTTGGTCCAGTTGGGCAGCTCGCCGAACGCGGTGTCGAAAACGCGCTGCCCGAAGATGGGCGAGCCGGCTTCAACGATGCCCGTCTCGACAAGGCCCGAAACGCCGGTGATCGCGATGTCGCCGGTGTGGAGTTGGGCCAATGCCGCGGCGGGGCACGCCGCCACACTGCACAGAATCGCTGTCTTTCGCATGTTCCGAAGCTCCTTGGATTTGCCTTTAGTCGGCGATGCGCGGATCGAAGCGGTTCTTCTCGAAACTCTCGTACACATCCTCGAACTTCTCGATGGCCGCGTGGCCGTCGAGGTAGCCGTACGTCGCTTTGGCCGACCAATCGCCGGGCTTGCCGCCGTGGGCGTTCACCTGCGCCTCCAATGACGCTCGCAACGGGATCATTCCGCCGGGCGCGGCGCCCCAATCCTCGGCGTGCACGTGGTCGGTGCGCGCGAAGTCTTGCGTCGCCGCGGTCTCGCCGAAGGTCATCATCAGCCAGTGCACCGTCGCGTACGGACGCTCGATGCGCTTCTGCGCGTCGTAGGTCTCGTCGGGCGAGGGCGACACGCTGCGGGTGGTGTAGTTATTCAGGCCGTAGCTGGTCCAGCGAGCGATCTCACCGAGGCCGCTGGTCTCGCCATCGCGAACCCGCCGTAGGGCGTCTTCAAAACGCAAGCCGTCGAACTCGCCGCCGTCCTCGACCGACCAGAACGGGCTGCGGTCAACGGGCGAGCGGATGGCCACGCCGTCTTCGGTGTAGTCGGCCAGGAGCACGGGCCACGAGTTTGGGATATCTGCGATGCCGCCGTGTGCAAGGCCGGCGTCGACGAAGTTGCCATCGTTCGCGTCGGCGTACAGCGTGTGCGCGATGCCGAGCGAGCGAACCTGCGTCATACAGATGGCCGCCTGCGCCGTCGCTCGCGCCTTCCCGAGCGACGGCAGGATGATGCCAATCAACAGCGCAATGATGGCAATGACCACCAAGAGCTCAATGAGGGTGAATCCTTTTTGAGATTGAGACGGCATGCTCAATTATTCCTGCTGAGAACCGATTGAGAAGGCTTTATTATGATAGGCCTTGGAATCTACACGCGTTACTGCTGTTTCGCCAAAAAACGCGTTTAGGATGATCCGTGTCTTCCCCTGTTTGTATTCCGCCGCCCCTTATCGGGACCTCGACCACGTCGGCGATCGGCCAGCCGTTAGTCATTGGTGGTGTTGGGCTTACGACCAACCTCTTGCTGGCACCTATAGCCAACTACTGCGACCTCGCGTTTCGGCTGACCTGCCGAGATTGGGGCGGCGTCGGCCTCGCGTGCACCGATCTGCTGAGCCCACAGGGGCTGCTCCGCGGCTCGGCCGCCAGCCTCGACCTTGCGCGCACCAACGCCGAGGACAAGCCGGTGGGCATGCAGCTGTATGGGGCCGATCCGGGCATCATGGCCGAGGGTGCGCGGTGGGCGGCCGACCACGGCGCGACCATCGTGGACATCAACATGGGCTGCCCGGTCGACAAGGTGTGCAAGAAGGATGGCGGCAGCAAGCTGATGTGCGACGTGCCGAACGCGATCCGCATTGCCGAGGCGGTACGCGCCGCGCTGCCCGACACCGTGCCCCTAACCGCCAAGATGCGCCTGGGCTGGAGCGAGCAGGACTGCCAGGACGGCGTCGCCGGCCGGCTCGCGCTGGGGCTGGTTGGCGTCGGTGTGTCGGCCATCACCGTGCATGGGCGCACCACCGAGATGAAGTTCCGCGGCGACTGCCGGCGCGAGGACATCGCCCGCGTCGTGCGCACGGTGAAGGACCGCCACCCGCGCGTGCCGGTCATCGGCAATGGTGACGTGAAGACCGCGCAAGACGCCGTCGACATGATGGCCGACACCGGCTGCGACGGCGTGATGATCGGCCGCGGGGCGCTGAGCACGCCGTGGATCTTCCGAGACGCGTGGGCGCTGCAGACCCTCGGCGTCGTGCCGCCCGAGCCGAGCGAAGAAGACAAGCTCGACATCGTGCGCACGTTCTTCGACCGGATGCTCGAGTATCGCGGCGAGCACTACGCGATGAACCACATCCGTCGACGCATCTCGTGGTTCGCCAAGCGGATCAACGGCGGGCACTGTCGGCCGCTCAAGGAGGCCATTCGCACGGCGGAGGAGCCGGAGGCGGTGTACGCGGCGCTGGATGACTGGTCCTTCGGGCTACTCGACTCCAGCTCCTGAACGCGAAGGGCGGCTCTGCAGCCTCCAAGCCAACTGAAACGCCACGATCTACTGACACGCAAATTCGCGGTAAGAACATGACCGGTTCATGGTATTCTACCTGCGGGAGGAGTGTCGCGATGATCAGGTTCCATGTACGAGCGCGTCGGCTCGCATATTGGGCCGCCGGGGGTACGGCATTCACGTGCGTGACGGGCGGTACCGCTCTCGGCCAGGCAACGATTGCCGAGCTTGAGGGTTCCGCGGGCGTCATCGCACCGCGTGCGTACGGCATCAGCGGCGATGGACGGACGATCGTGGGCAGCGGGTCGCTTGGCTTCGACGGACGTGGCCTCACGTGGGACAGCGATCTTGTCGCGACCGTTCTTCCCGTGTTGCCCGGCGACACCTGTGCGACGGCCATCGGTGTGAGCGCGGGGGGTTCGTGGATCGCCGGGACGAGTACGCTCGACACGTTCACCGACGTGACCACGAACGCGGTGCTCTGGAACGCAGACGGCACGATCCGGAACCTGGGCCGATTGCCGGGCGACCAACGCGCATCTGCAACCTCGATCAGCGCCGATGGATCGATCGTCGTAGGTGTGAGCGGGGACTTTCCTCAGCAAAACGCGTTCGTGTGGATGGCCGACGACGGCATGGTCGCGCTCGAAGCACCGCCAGCAAGCACAAACGAGCAGGCCTTCAGAGTCAGCGCCGATGGATCGTGGATCTACGGCACAGTCTTGATCGACGGAACGAGGCAAATCGCTCGATGGGCACGCGGCGGTGCGGTGCAGGTGATCGGCGGGCTGCCTGGGAACGATCTCAGCCTCGCTCGAGCATCTAGCGAAGACGGTTCGATCGCCTTCGGATACACCAGCCCCGACTCGGTTTTGCTGAGGTGGAGTGAGCAGGGCGGAATCGAGGATCTTGGCCCGCTGCCGGGTTCGACCGGCCGCGATACGTTGTGGGACACCAACGCCGATGGAACAATCGCCGTCGGGTACAGCCGCGTTCGTGCTGAGATCTTCCACGCAACCATTTGGACACGGACGACTGGGGTGGCAGACCTCAACGACTACCTCCCAGCGCTCGGTGTTGACCTTCGCGGTTGGACGCTGCGCACGGCCGAAGCGATTTCAGACGATGCGACAGTTATGTTGGGACTGGGCGTGCTCGACGGCGAGGTTCGCCCGTATGTGATCCGCAATTTGCCGCCGCTACTACCCTGCACGGCCGACCTTGATGGTGACGGGGAGGCGACCGTCTTCGACTTCCTTGAGTTTCAGAACTTCTTTGCCGCTCGCGACCCGCGCGCGAACTTTGACGGCGACGGCGACTTTACGTTCTTTGACTTCCTCGCGTTCCAGACCGCGTTCGACGCGGGATGCCCGTAACCGTTAGAACCCCGGCTCGCTCACCACGTGCCGAAGCTCGCCCGTGAATGGGTCGGCGTACTCCAGGCTCCACGCGTGCAGCAGCAGGCGCGGGGCCTTGCTCGTGTCGCCGTAGAGCGGGTCGCCGAGGATTGGTGCGTTGAGGCCGCGCGGGTCCGCTGCGTGCACGCGCAGCTGGTGGCCGCGACCGGTGAGGGGCGTGAACTCGACGCGGGTGTTGCCACTCTCGGTACCAAGCACGCGGTAGCGCGTCTGGCTCGCGCGGCCGTCTTCGGCGACGACGTGCTTGGGGCGGTTGGGCCAATCGATGCGCAGCGGCAGGTCGATTAGCCCGGCGTGCTCGGCAAGCTCGCCCTCGACGACGGCGATGTACCGCTTGGTGACCTTGCGATGCTCGAACACCTGGCTCATGGCCCGCTGGGCGTCGGCGTCGAGCCCAACGACGATTAGGCCGCTGGTGTCCTGGTCGAGACGGTGGACCGTCATCGGCCCGCTAGCCTTGGGGTACATCGCTGCCACGCGGGCTCGCACGCAGTCGGCCTTCTCGGGCCCCTTGCCCGGCACGCTGAGCAGGCCGCTGGGCTTATCGACCACGACGTACCGCCCGGTATCGAGGACGATCCTGAGGGATTGTGCTGGCGCGGGATCACCCATGAACACGGACGATATACTTCACTCCGTTGAGACAGAGTCTCAGCGTTAAGCACAGATTCTCATGCTGCCAGGCCATCGCCCGGGAAGGACGAACGATGATCGGGATTCGTGTTGGTGTGCTCGCGTGTGTCGGCCTGGCCTGCTCCCTCGCAACGGCCCAGGATCGGTACGGCAGCTCCGCGCAGCCGAGCCAGCCAACAGCCGACGATTGGCGGACCGCTGAGGCCCCGATCCTTACGGGCCACACGAAGCTGACCACGCGCGACATGTTCACCCGTGCGGGTGAGGCGTACTTCAACCCCGACAGCAGCATGGTCATCTTCCAGGCCACGCCAGTGCCCGAGGGCGACGATCTGCCCAGCCCGCACTATGAGATGTTTGTCGGGCTGTTCACGCGTTCGGACGGTGCCATCAGCGGCATCCGTACGCCGATTCGCGTGTCAACCGGCGGAAGCGCGAATACCTGCGGTTGGTTCCATCCCACGCAGGCCAACATGATCCTGTTCGGCAGCACCATCGAGCCACCTTCGGTCGACAAGGTTCCTGGGTACCAGCGCGGCACCGGCCGCTACGCGTGGAGCTTCCCCACCGAGATGGAGATCGTCGCGGGCAGCATCAGCTCGACGATCATCCCCGCCGAGCACGAACACGACTTCCACGGCTTGCGCCCCGCGATCACCGACGTGCTCTTCAGCCTGCCGGGATATACCGCCGAGGCGTCGTGGAGCCCGGACGGGCGCACCATCCTGTATGCGCAGGTCGATGAAGCCAAGAGCGACGCCGCGGGCAAGACAGACGCGGACCTGTGGATCTTCGATACCGAGACGGGCGAGCACCACCTCATCGTTGAGGCAGAAGGCTACGACGGCGGCCCATTCTTCAGCCACGATGGCAAGCGCATTTGCTACCGATCCGATCGCCAGGGCAACAACCTGCTCCAGCTCTTCGTTGCCGACCTCGATATCAACGAGCATGGCGTGCCCGTTGGCATCACCCGCGAGATCCAGCTCACCAACAACCGCCATGTGAACTGGGCGCCGTACTGGCACCCCGACGGCGACCTGCTCGTCTATGCCAGCAGCCAGATCGGCCACCGCAACTACGAGATCTTCGCGATCTGGACCGATCCCGATATGGGCTCGACGCCGGTGCGCATCACCAACGCCACGGGCGCAGACGTACTCCCGGTGTTCAGCCCCGACGGCAAATACCTGATGTGGACCGCCCAGCGCGGGCCGCTAGCCGAGGGCGAGCAACGACCCAGCAGCCAGACCTGGATCGCCCAAGTCAACAGCGACGCCATCCGCGCCAAGCTCCGCGAGGCGAACTCGGGCGGGGCCGAAGAGGTTGCCATCGAAGCCAACAGCGAGTAAGCCCGGGCCTCGACGCTCGGTCTACACGCTCGCGGGCTGCTCGGCCATCTCCAGCACCTTGTCCACCATCTTGCCGATGCCGGTGAAGATCTCCGTCACGCGCTGCGGCCGCATGTAGGCCGGCGTGCTGACGATGCGGTTGGCCTCGTCGACAACGATGTCGTCAACGGCGCAGTCCTGGTGCTTCGCGCCCATGGCCTCAAGGCCCTGCGCGGTGCCGGCGTCGTCGCCGATGGTCAGCGTTGGGTGCAGGGTCTGGCCGAACACGCGAGCGGCGAGCGCGGGCGAGATGCACGCGAAGCCCAGCGGCTTGCCGGCCTCGTGCGCTTCGGTCAGCACGCGGGCGGTCTGCTCATCGGCCGTGCAGTCAGCGCCCTTCATCGCAAAGTCGCACAGGTTCTTGGCCGCACCGAACCCGCCGGGCAGCACGATGGCGTCGAACTGGCTCCCCAGCACAGTCGAGAGATCAACGATGTCGCCGCGCGCGATGCGGGCGGCTTCGCGCAGCACATTGCGCGTGTTGCCGGTGGGCTCTTGGGTCTGGTGGTCGATCTCCTGGAGTTCGATGTTGGGCGCCAAGCACACGATGTTGGCGCCGTGGCGATCGAGCGCGTGCAGCACCGCGACCGATTCGTGGATCTCCGCGCCGTCGAACACGCCGCAGCCGCTAAGGATGACTCCGACCTTTGGCATTGCGTCCTCCTTGGATTTGCCTACTTCGAGACGACGTCGGGCAGATCGAGCAGCCCTTCGGTAAGGTCGCGCGGACCGTCCTCGGTGATGAGGATGTCCGCCTCGTAGTGCACGCTCTGGCTTCCGTCGGCGATCTTCAGCGGCCACGCATTGCCGTCCTGCTTGATGCGGCCCGTGCCCACCGCAATCATGGGCTCGACGGCCAGCAGCATGCCCGGCACGAACACGTCGTTCGCCTCGCGCCACTCGAGCGCGGCGACCGTTGGCACCGTGTTGGCGATGAACGGCGGCGTGTGCAGGCTGCGACCGATGCCGTGCCCGCCCAGGCCGCGCACCATGTGGAAGCCGCAGTCCTTCTCGACGTACGGCTGGATGGCCTTGGCCCACGCGACCAGCGGCGCACCCGGCTGCATGGCCTCGATGCCCCGGCGGAGCGCCTCCTTGCCGCAGTCCATGAGCCGCCGCGTGTTGGTGTCGGGCTCGCCAAAGCTGTACGTGTACGCCGCGTCGCCGATCCAGCCCTGCCGTGTCACGCCGATGTCGATCTTGAGCACGTCGCCAGCGTGCATGGGCTCCTGATAGCTGCCCGGGTGCCCGTGCACGACCGTCTCGTTCACGCTGAGGCACGCGTGGGCCGGGAAGGGCGGGTGGCGTCCCGCGCGATACCCCTTGAAGCAGCTCTTGCAGCCCATGCCGGCGAGCGTTTCGCCGACGAAGCGGTCGATCTCGGCCAGGGTCTGGCCGTGCTTCAGGAAGCCGACGAGCGCGCTGTGCGTGTCGACGACACAGCGGGCCGCCTGGGCGGCCAGTTCGATCTGCGAGCCGGAGATTGGTGGCTGGGCGCTCCTGCGCCGGGTCGTTGGAGACATGGATGCGTTCCTCGCGTCTAGGGTAGGAACAGCTGCCGCGCCGACCAACCATGCCAACGGGGAGCCGTGATGCCCAGAGCCGCCCGAGTCCGCATCGATAACGCCACCTGCGTGCTGCCCGACGGCACGCGAACCGCGTCCGTGCTCTTCGAGCGTGGCACGATCCTGGACATCGACCCCGCCCCCACCGCCGAGGCCGATGAGGTCATCGATGCCACCGGCCTGCACCTGCTGCCCGGCGTGATCGACCACCACGTCCACTTCCGCGACCCGGGCCTGACCCACAAAGAAGACCTGCACACCGCGAGCCTCGCGTGCGCCAAGGGCGGCGTCACCAGCTTCGTCGAGATGCCAAACACCGTGCCGCCGGCGATCACCCAGGCCGAGATCGACCACAAGCTGGAACTCGCGTCCCAGAAGAGCGTGGTGAACTACGGCTTCTACATCGCCGCGAGCACCGACAACCTCGACGCACTCATCAACGCCAAGCGCGTGGCGGGCATCAAGATCTTCATCGGCTCGAGCACGGGCAACTTGTACGTCGACGATCAAGAAACACTCGAGGCGATCTTCGCCAAGACCGCCCTTCCCATCTGCGCGCACTGCGAGGACGAACCCACCGTGCAGGCGAACGCCGCCAGGCTCGACGGCGGGCGCACCGTGCACGACCACTCACGCATCCGCGATCACGAAGCGGCGATCCGATGCACCACGCGCGCCTGCGACCTTGCGACGCACCACAACCACCGCTTCCACGTGTTGCACGTCTCGACGGCGCAAGAGCTCGACATCATCAAGGCGCACGCGGGCGTCGTCACGGGCGAGGCCTGCCCCCACCACCTCTGGTTTAGTATCGATGACTACGACCGCCTGGGCACACGTATCCAGATGAACCCGGCGGTCAAGAACCGCGAAGATGTTGTCGCGCTGTGGGAAGGCCTGCGTAGTGGCATCCTGTGCGCCGTCGTCACCGACCACGCGCCACACACGCTCGAGGAGAAGGCCCAACCCTACCCCAAGAGCCCCAGCGGCCTCCCCGCGATCGAGAACAGCCTCGCCCTCATGCTCACGGCGATGCACGATGGCAAGTGCACGCTCGAGCAGATCGTCCACTGGATGTGCGAGTCGCCCGCGACCATCTGGGACATGGTCGGCAAGGGCCGGCTCGTGCCCGGCAACGACGCCGACGTGATCCTCGTCGACCTCGACCGCCGACACACCGTGCGCGATGCCGAGCAGGTCACCAAGTGCAAGTGGAGCGCCTGGGACGGCGAAGAACTCCGCGGCCAGGTCGTGCGCACCATTGTCGGTGGGGTAACCGTGTTCGAGGAGGGGCGCTTCAACGACAGCCACCGCGGCTCGCCAATCCGCTACGGCTACGAACAGGCCTAGGCGCCAGGGGCCTTCCAGTCCGGGTTGGTGCGCGCCGTGAGCACGTGGTCACGCCAACGGCCGTGGAAGAACAAGAAGTCTCGTGCGTAGCCCTCGGGTACGAAGCCCAGCTTGCGCAACACGGCAGCACTGGCAAGATTCTCAGGGAGATGGCCCGCCTGTACGCGGTGGATGTTCAACTCATTGAACGCAAATCGGACTACGGCCTCGCATGCCTCGGTCGCGAAACCCCGGCCCTGGTGCGCTTCAGCGACGCCATACCCCAGCGTCGCGCACTGGAAAGACTCGCGCGCGATGTGAAAGAGGTTGGCCTGACCGATTATCTCGCCAGGCGCATCGAGCAGATAGACGAAGAACCTTGCGGCCGCGCCCTGCTCGTGCTGTTCAACCATGTCTGGCAGCCGCTGCGCCCAGTGTGTCTCGGTGTAGAAATCGTCTGGCCGCGCCGGCCCCATCGACTCGAGATGGGCCCGATTCGTCACGAGGTACCGGCAGATCGTCGACTCATCGCCCGGCTGAGGCATCGTCAGCCGAAGCCGTTCGGTCTCCAGGACGTGGTCACTCCTACCAACGCTCATCGTCGTTCGCCGGCGCAAGACGGAACGGCTCGCTCGGCACGCCGTTCACGGTGCTGCCACCCTGGATCGCCGGTGCGAGTTGGTCGAGAAACGCGTGCGGGAAGATGCCGTCGGGCGCACTCAACTCGTCGAGCTTGGCCGTCTGCTCGGCGGTCAGCGCGACATCGATCGCGGCCAGGTTGTCCTGCAACTGCGACATCTTCCGCGCACCGATGATGCTCGACGCCACACCGGCTTTATCCTGGACCCACTTGAGCGCCACCTGCGCAGCGCTCGCGTTGTGCGCGGCGCCGATTTCCTTCAGTGCATCGACGATGGCAAAGGTCTTCTCGGTCAGGTACCGGCTGTTCTCGTCGTACCGCCGCTCGCCCTCCGGGGGGATGCTCTCTCGCGTGTACTTGCCGGTCAGGATGCCACCCTTCAGCGGGCTCCAGGGCGTCACGCCAAGCCCCATCTCGCGGGCCATCGGCATCAGGTCGTGCTCGACGGTGCGCTCGAGCAGCGAGTACTCGATCTGCAGCGCGATCAGCGGCGACCAACCACGGAAGTGCGCCATCGTCTGCGCCTGGCTCACCTTCCACGCCGGGGTATCGCTGAAGCCGATGTATCGCACCTTGCCGGCGCTCACGAGATCGTCGAGCGCCCGCATCGTTTCATCGATGGGCGTGTGCTTGTCCCAGAAGTGCATCCAATACAGGTCGATGTAGTCGGTCTTGAGCCGACGCAGGCTCTGCTCGCAGCTCTCGTAGATCGTCTTGCGAGACGCGCCGCCACCATTCGGGTCGCCCTGGTAGAGGTTGCCCAGGAACTTCGTAGCGATGACCGCGCGGTCCCGCTGGCCCGCACCCGGCCCGCTGTCGAAGTAGTCGCCGATGACCACCTCGCTGTGGCCCTTGGTGTACATGTTCGCGGTATCGAGAAAGTTGCCGCCGGCCTCGCGGAACGCGGTGATGATCGCGTTTGAGTCCTCGACCGTCGAGCCCCAGCCCCACTCCATGCCGAAGGTCATGGTGCCCAGGCAGAACGGGCTGACGCGAAGGCCGCTGCGGCCGAGGGTGACGTAGTGATTCAAGGGCATGGCTCTCTCCTCGGTTCGTGACGGGGTGGCTAGAACGGGACCTCAACCGTAAACGTAAACAGCCGCGTGTCGTCCGTGGGCTCCTTCTCGATGGGAAACCCGAAGTCGAACGCCAGCGGCACCGGCGTCAGCGCCGGCACGGTGATGCGCAGGCCAAAGCCCGCCGTGACGCGCCAGTTGTCGAATCCCGGGCTGTTCGTGATCGTGCCCATATCGGTGAACACAACGAACCGGAAGTTGTCGTTGATGATCGGCTGCTGGATCTCTGCGCCAAAGAACAGCTCCCACGTGCCGCCAACCTGATCGTCGCCCGGCAGGCCTGTGTCGTTGCGAATGCCAACGGGACCAATGCCGCGCAAGCCAAACCCCCGGAAGCGAGCGCCACCGGTATTGAATCGCTCGAAGATTGGCACATCGCTCACCGGATCGGGGATGTAACCCACACGCGTCGCGAAGTTGGCCACGGTCGCCCGGCCCAAGAAGTCGTCGCGGATCGGAACGTACACGATGCCGTTGCCACGCAAACGCGTGAACACCCAATCGTCGGTTAGCACGCCGGCCTGCTCGGCACTGACCTGGATGCGTGAACCACGCGTTGGCAGGATCGGTCGATCGAAGCTCGTGCGGGTAAGCGTGAGGCCCTGGACGTCAAGCAGGCTGCTGCCCTGGGAATCGAAGAGATCGGTGGGGCGATCCGGCGCAATATCGGTGATGCGAACGTTCTCGAAGCGCGTCGAGAGCGAGGCCTGCCACCGGCTGCCAAAGACACGGCCGAGCGACACGTTGCCGCCCGCCCGAGCCTCATCAAAATCGTCGAACGCGAACGAACTGTAATACCCGTTCACGCCGAGGCTGTAGTTGGTCTCGTTCAAGAACGGCTCGGAGAACGAGACGCTGTATCGCTCGCTGATGTTGCCGGGCGAGAGGCTGATCGCGGCGCGCTGCCCACCCCCACGAAAAGCGCGGCGCCCGATAAACTCCTCCCAGCTCTCAGGAAAATCGGTGATGTCGAAGTTGTTCTCGCTCACGCTCAGCTGGCCAACAAGACCCGAGTCGCTGCTGACCGCGGCGCCGATCGAGAAGTTCGCCGTGCGTGCTTCCTGAAGGCTGACCAAGACATCCCGGTGGTTGCTGTCACCCACCGGATCTTGCAGCACGATCTGCACATCCGGGAAGCCCAGCGGCCCGAAGAACTGGCTGCGCACGAGCTGCTCGCGTGTCCGCTCTCCGGCGGATTCCGGGACCCGTCGCTGCTCGTGGATGTCCGCCGGCGTGTCGGGCTCCAAGTCGAAATAGCGCAGTATCACGCTCAGCTTCGTGATCTCGTTGCCCACGATTTGCAAGAGCCCGACCTTGCTCTGCTGGCCCTGGCTGATGCGCACGCGCAGGTCCACCAGGTTTTCCTCGGCGTCGGTCAGATCCTCAACGCGCACGCGGCACTCGGTATAACCCAGCCGGGTGAGGGCGGCGTAGATGTCCTCGATGCCGCGGTTGATGAGCTTGGCGTTGTAGACGTCGCCGGGCTTGATCGACATGAGCCCGCGCACCTGCTCGGCGCTGAGCCTGGGCACGAAGTCCTCTTGCAATTCAGCGTCGGCGTAGTCCACGAGCACGTCGCGCACGGTGTACCGCTCGCCCTCGGCCACGTGGTAGACGACGATCACCTCACGGCTGTTGGGCGAGTCGATGCGTTGCCAGCCCGCGCGCACGTCGACGTAGCCGCGATCGCGGTAGAAGTTGATCAGCGTCTGGACATCTTCCTCGATCTGCCGCTCGTCGAACAGCCCCTTGCCGACAATCGGCGCGTAGCTCTCCAGCGAGACCTGCGAGCGCAGCTGGCGATCGCTGAAGACGTCGTTGCCCTCGAAGCGAATGCCCGTCACGCGCAGCCGGCTGCCCTCGCGCACACGCAGGAACAGCTGGCCGGTCTCCTCGACCTCCGAGAGGTCGGGCGTGACCTGCGCCTCGGTGTACCCCTCGATGGCGTACGCGCGCTCGATGTCGCGCGCCACGTTCTGGATCAGCACCGGGTCCACCGGATTGAGCACCAGCACCTCGGTCAGCTGCGCGATGTCCTGGTCGCTCAGCGCGCGGTTGCCCACCGGCTGTGCCACGAAGATAAGTGGCTGGGGATCGAGGGTGAACACCACCACCACCGAACCATCGTCCTGTGGGATCGCCTCGACAACGATGCGCGCGAATCGCCCAAGCCGGTCGAGCGTGCGGCGATCCTGGAGCAGCGTCTGCGGGTCGAGCGCCGAGCCCGCCTTCGTGCGGATCTGGTTGCGGGCCATCGTCTCGAGCGTGGGCTCCAGTGGCGTGTACGCGCCCCCGTCGGTCGGCTGGCGGAGCACGACGGCGCGCACCAGCCGATCGGCAAACCCCGCGAGCGGGCCGGCGACCTCATCGAGCGGGTCCGGCCGGTCGAGGGGGGCCTGGGCGTGTGCGCCGCCGCAGGCCGCCAGCAGCGCAGCGGCCGCCACCGACGGCGTCCACCGCCACCGACCCCGCCGCCCGATACCAGCACGCAGGCAACCCAAAGCCTCGGACAGTACCGGGGTTGGCGGCCGCAAACAAATGAGGTGGCGAGCCGGGGCCCAGACCGGCCAGCAGGACCGACCGCCTAGCGGCGCCAGCCGAGGGGCGCGGGTGCCGACTCGGGCTCGGCAGCCGGCGGGTTCGCCGGGTCGGATTCGAGCTGGAATCCATCAGGCGCGTTCTGCGGGTCGAACGGCTCGGCCTGCTGTGGCGCGGGATCGACCACCCACAGCACGAGGGCGATGTTAATCGCGTTGAAGCCCGCGTGCATCGCGATCGGCACGCCCAGGCCCTTGAACCGCTCGTATGCCACGCCGATAGCCAGACCGAGCACGAACAGCGTTGCGATCGCGTGCCAGGGCACGGCATCGCCCGCCCGGTGCACCAGGGCGAACACGGCGGCCGTGATGATGATGGCAAGCCAGGCCGAGCCCGTCATCCGCAGCAGCGACGTCTGCACGAAAGCCCGGAAGATGAGCTCTTCGATGATCGCAACGCCGATGATCGCCGTGGCGATGATGACCCACGTCCAAGGGTCGCTCGAGTTCTGCCGGATCATCTCCAGCGTCGCGTGGGCGATGGTGTTCTGCTCCTCGCCGCTAGCAAACTCGAAGGCCATCCGGCTTGCCTCGCCGGCCGCGGCAATCACGGGGAAGGCCACCACGATCGCCAAGAGGCCAAGCGGGATGTCGCCCGCACCAAAGCGCATGCCCTCGTCGTGCTCGCGCTTGTTGAGCAGGTAGACCATCACGCCGCCGGCGAACGCGCCGAACAGCACCGAGCCGAGTTGCGTCAGAGCCGCGTCGCGGGTCTCGCTCTCGGCTAGCTCCTGCACCGGACCGCCCTGGCCGGCGAGCCAGTCCCACAGCGTCGTGATCTGGCCGAAGGCTTGGGCACCGAAGATCTGGGCCGAGACGACCACGAACGCCCCAAAGAGCCACACCGGCCACTGGTACGCGACGACATCGCGCTTGCCGGCCCGCCGGAAGGAGCCCGGCCGGATGAAGTCAGCCAGGAACAGGATGATCAGCACCATCGGGGCCGCGATGCGGATGGTGATCGCCAACCAGTCGGTGGGCGTCAGCGCCTTGGTATTCTCACCCAGCGGCGGAGCCGCCTGGACCTGGGCCAGGCTCGTCTGGCCCAGCACGCCCTGGCCAGATGCCACCTCGGCAAGCAACAGGCACGCCAACGCTCCGGCCGCAATTCCGGCCCGGGGCGTCACCGCCCATCTCTTGCGATTGTTCAGAGCCACGACTCGCAACGCCTTCGGCCCTCCGCACGCACGCCACCATTGCGCACGGCCCTTGGCATCGGCCATCACGCGTCGAGCGAGAAAAAGATTGTTAGCCGGCCCAAAAACCGGCAAGCCGTGCCGGTTCCGGTGGCGGGTTTACGTCAGGCCGCCACCGCCGCCATCGCGCCCTCGCGAGCGAAGGACAAGCCCACCCGCTGGCCGCCGCCCTCGGCTGGCCGCACATGGGCGATCCGAGCCTCGACGACGTCATCGCCGCCAACGACGGCGCTCTGCCCATCACCGATGATCACGTCGATCGCCTCACCGATGTGCAGCGGCCGATCGGTCTTGATCTCCAGGAGCAGGCCACCAAGAGACACGTCCACGGCCCGCACGGGCAGGTACCGAAGGGCATGGCGGATGTAGACCTTGCCCGCACGATCAACGCTCGTGCGGCGGAACCGACGCCGTTCGCTGCCCTGGCTTCGCTCGTCCATGCGATCGATCCCCTGTCTCTTTGCCTGAGAGGTCTCCGATTCGTCCCTGTTATCGTCACAACCGACGTTATCCGACAGCAAACTGGCCCCATGAGGAGCCAGGGGCGCAGGATCGGCCTGCAAAGGTCCAATAACGCTCAGGCGGCGGAAGTCTGCGGCTGCGTGTCCGGCAGGGCGCCGATGGCCTCGGCGATGGCGGCCAGATGGGCCGCGCGATCGTCGCCAACGCGCGACAGGTGCTCGGCGATGGCCCGAGACCAGGCGGTGGCGGCCTCTTGTGGTCCAAGGTCGCTCAGGCCCCCGCTGGCCAGGATCAGCCCGGGGTCGATCGGCAAGTTCTGGCGGCCAGCGATCTCCAGGGCCGCTTCTTGCGCCGTGGCCATCGCCTCGGCGACCGCCTCGCACGAGTGATCCCGGAACGCACGCTCTCGCCCTGCGTTGCCCAGGGCATCGCGCCACGGGGCGTCCATCAGCAGGCCGCCGATGCCGCGCGCCAACGCCTCGGCTTCAGGGGGCATTCGCAGGCCGCTCACACCATGCACGATCGACATCGCGCAGAGCGGATCGACCGCCAGCACCAACGGCGTGCCCACGGCGAGCGCCTCGAACACCGCGGGCGGGTTGGTCTCGCTCGTGGCGGTGTACACCATCAGCGTGCAGTGCTCGAGCGCTTCGTTCGCTTCCTCGGCCGTCGGGTGGGGCACCAACTCGAGCGGCACCTCCAGTTCCTCGGCCTGTGCCCGCAGGGCGTCCGACTCGGGGCCATCGAGCAGGACGCGCAGCCGAGCCGTCGGGCAGTCGGTCTTGCGGAGCTGCGCGACGGCTTCCACCGCCAGGTTCAGGCGAGACCGCTTGGTCACCGGGCCGAACGCCAGGATCAGGTCCTTCTCACGCTTCTCGGCGGGCACGCACCGCATGTCCGGCAGCACCGGCATGGGCACGACGCGCACCCGCTCGGCGGGCAGGTTGAACCGCCAGACCAGGTCGTCGGCCACGGGCCCACAACCCGCGAGCACGACGTGGGCAGCGGTGCACGCCAATTGCTCGCGATACGCCGCCTCAAGGGCCGCACGCGAAGTCGGCCCGAACTCACAGATCGACTGGCGGCTCCACAGGTCCGCACCCTCCGCGAGCAGGGCCGCTTTCGTGCCCGCGTGCTGGAGCGCCGAACTCACCGCCAGCGCCGTCGGCGCCGCCATCAGCCCCACGGCCTGCACCACCGCGGTTTCGCAGCCCTTCAAGAGCTCGACTACAGCGCTGGCAGCGCGGTCCTGGTGCTCGTGGGCAAAGGTACCAAGATCATCGCACACGCACTCGGCATCGAGCGAGCGAGCGAGTTCGGCGGCGGTCTCGGCCTCTTCACCACGATCGTGTGAAACGAGGATCAGGCGTCCATGACGCTCGGCCATCGCGCGCCACAAGTCGCGGTGGCGGGCAAGGGCTCCGCTGCGCTCGAGTTGGACAAGGGTCGAGCCCTCGTCGAGAACGAGCACCAACGCGTCGGAGATTCGATCCATGCTGGCAGACCCCTTCTACACAATTGCCGATTGGAGCCCCGATCCGCACGCCAACGTGGTCAGAGCATCCTCCCCACTTTTCGGCCCTTCCTACGCGGACCTTCAGTTGATCCGAGGCCGATGAACAGCCGATAAGCCGAGCGTGAGCCCCGAATCCCGACATCCGGCCATCCTCGCCGATCGCGCGGACCTGCTGACATGGCGGGCATCGATGCGAGCCGCCGGCCGGAAGCTGGTCCAATGCCACGGATGCTTCGACATCGTGCACCCGGGCCACGTCCGGCACCTGCGCTGGGCAAGGGCCCAGGGCGATGCCCTGCTGGTCACCATCACCAGCGACGGCGGGATCGACAAGGGGCCTGGGCGGCCGCTGATCCCCCACGACCTGCGGGCCGAAAACCTCGCCTCGCTCGACATGGTCGACACCGTACACATCGTGCACGAGCCGACCGCCGAAGGCATCCTCAGGGCCGTCGAACCGGACATCTACGTCAAGGGCCGCGAGTACGAGACGAACAACGATCCGCGCTTCGCCGCCGAGCGCCACGCCGTGCAATCGGCCGGTGGCCGCGTGGTCTTCTCTTCCGGCGACATCGTGTTCAGCTCGTCGGCGCTCATCGCCGCGCTCGAGGGCGGGCGTGACACCGGCGTCGACCAACCAACCGGCGCTCTCGCCCAGCTGATGCAATCACCGGGGATGGCAGCGGACGAACTCGGTGCCGTCCTCGATCGCGCGCGGGGCCGACGCGTCCTCGTCATTGGCGAGGCGGTCGAAGAGGTGTATCGCGTGTGCCAGGCTCCACATCTGGGCGCACGCGAACCCGTAATGACGCTCCGCCCCGCCGGCGAGCGCCGATTCGACGCTGGTGCCGCAGCCGTCGCGGCAAACCTTGCCGCCATGGGCGCACAACCGACGCTGCTCACCTGTCCACCGTCCGGCCCCGCCGGCGAGTCCTTCATGACGCGCATGCGTGCTGCTGGGGTCCGTGTCGAGACACTGTCGGCCACACAAGAAACGCAGCTCGTTGAGCACTACCTCGCGGGCGCGCAAAAGCTGATGACCATCGACCACGCGAAGCCGTTCGCGTCGGACGCCGCGCTCGGCGGCGAGGTCGTCGCCCGCGTACACGAACTCCTTCCCAGCCTGGACACGATCTGCATCGCCGACCAAGGCCTTGGCCTTCTCGGCCGCGCAACGGCGCAGGCGCTGAATAGCGCGCTCTGCGATCGCTCTTGCGTGCTGACCGCCAGCGCACAAGCACGTAATGCGAGCCCGCTGGCGATCCGCGGTACCGATCTGCTCTATGTCTGCGAGGCCGACTTACGGCGCGCCGTCGCCAACCCGTCGGGCAGCCTGACATCGGCGGCGTGGTCGGCGATGGATGCCTCTCGCGCCACGGCCGCGATCGTCGGCCTCGGGCCCGAGGGGCTGCTCGCCTACAACCGATTGCCCGAAGTCCTGGACACCGGCGACGGCTGGCCGTCCCGCGTCAGCGCACAGCCGGTGCCGAGCTTGTCGCCCATCCCGCTCGACACCGCTGGCGCCGACTCTGCCATCCTCGCTGCGAGCACGATCGCGATGCTCGGCACCAGTTTGGGCGCGATCGACTCGAACTCGGCGCCTTCGATCGCCGCGGTGTTCGGCGTGCTGGCCGAGGCCAAGGCCGTCTCGCATCCCGGCTTCACCACGGTGGATTCGAACGATCTTCGAGCCGGCCTCGCGCGCCTCGACAGCGCCCACCTGGTATACCGAGACCCCAAGCCCGCCGATGCAAGGGTTGCCTCATGACCCGCGTGTCGTACATCACCTGCACGCGGAACAGGCGTGAGGAACTCACGCGCACCATCCTCACGCTCGATGCGTTGCACAAGGATGCGCCCAATGACGCCGAGTTTGTGATCGCCGACAACGCGTCGGATAAGCCCATCACAGACTGGCTGCCCGACACGGGCATGACCGTCCGGGTCGTCCGGCTCGATACGAACAAGGCAGCCGCCGCGCGCAACGACGCCGCCGAGACCGCGAAGCACGATTGGCTCGTGATGCTCGACGACGACAGCGCCCCCAAAGGCCTCGGCCACCTCCAGGCCATCGCGCGTGCCGGCGAGCGCACCGCCGCGATCATGGCCGACATCACGCTGCCCGACGGCTCACGCGAGCGCGGAGGTCTGCCCGAGGTGCTCGTGGGCTGCGGTGCCGCCGTGCGCCGGTCGGCGTACCTCGACGTGGGCGGCTACGACCCGAGCTTCCACTTTGCCGCCGAAGAGCCGGACCTGTGCGCCAAGCTGATCTCTGCGGGCTGGCACCTTGAGTTCGACCCGTGGTTCCGCGTGCTGCACCACAAAACGCCAGCGAATCGTGACCTCAACCGCATGCTGCGCCTGTTAACGCGCAACCAGGGCGTCATCATCGAACGCACGACGCCCGATGCCGACCGCCGATTCCTGCGCAACGACCACATTCGTCGCTGCCACTGGATCGCGGCCAAGGAGAGCGCCCTCGAGGGATTTGCGCAGGGCCTGGCCGAATTCCGCGCCATGAGATCGGGCATCGACCGCCGACCGATGACCCAGGCCCACTTTGATCGCTTCGTCGGCTTGCATCACGCACGGGAGGCCATGCGATATGCGATGGAGACGCACCCGTTCGATACCGCGTGCCTCTCGCACGAGGGCAAGCACGCGTGGGCCGTCCGCCGTGCCATCGAAGAGACCGGCGCGACAATCATCGACAGCCCGCTCCACGCCGATCGGCTCGTCGTCGCGACGCTGTCGCCGGGCCCGATGCTCGATGCGCTGGCTGAGCTGCACAGCGTCGGCATGGGCTATCGCACGATCGCCCCGTGGACGAAGGCGCCGAGTATCTTGGGTTTCGAGGCCGACGCCTTCCCGCTGATGCCGAGCCTGCTCAGTAGGCCGAACGCCCCGGCAACGAAAGACGCAGCGCCCGCTCCAACTCGGATCCGCGCATAGCCAGCAGGCCGATCGCTTCCTCGCACGCGCGTACCTGCCCGGGCCACATAAACCGCTTGGCGAGTTCGTTCGCATTTACCCAGCGGTGTGCATCATGCGCTTCCTCGCCAGCCAAGTTGGGCGACCACGCGGCATCGACCTCGGCCAGGAAACGCGGCGAGAGCATCACCGCGTCCAGGCGTGCGATGAAGTAGGGGTGGACATCTTCGAGCTGCCAGAACGCAAGCCACGCGGCATCCCCAGCACGAAGGCCGACCTCTTCGCCGAGTTCGCGCACGGCGGTGGATATTGCCGTCTCGCCGGATTCCACATGTCCCATCACAGGCTGCCACGTGCCCGACAGAGGCTCGGCGGTGCGCCGCAGCTGCAGGAACTCCGGTCCATGCTCGCCGGCGCGCACGATGTACACATCAACGATGTCGGAGCGCAACTCCGGCATCAGCGATCATCCCAGATCGTCGCCCCAATCGCGCGCAGGGGGCCGGCCTTTGAGAGCGTCTCCGCCCACTCGGCCTGCGGGTCGCTGTCGGCCACGATGCCCGCGCCCACCGAGTAGCGGAACTCATCGCCAACAACGACGGCCGTGCGGATGCCAACAGCGAGTTCGGCGTTGCCGGCGGCATCGATTACACCGAGCGCGCCGCAGTACGGCCCTCGCGGCTCCGGCTCCAATTCGTGGATGACCTGCATCGCGCGCACCTTGGGTGCGCCCGTGATCGACCCGGCCGGCAGCAAGGCGCGCAATGCATCATTGAGCGAGAGCCCATCTCGCAAGGTGCCCCCGACGCGCGCGCTGGCCTGCCACACGCCGCCAACACCAGGCCCGTGCCGCTCGATCATGCGCGGGTCTTCGACCTCGATGCTGCCGATCTCGCTCACACGGCCGAGATCGTGGCGCATGAGATCGACGATCATCGCGAGCTCGGCCTTGTCCTTCTCGGCTACTCGCAGATCATGCAGGCCCGAATCCGTCGCCGGGCGCGTGCCTTTCATGGGCTCGGTGGTCAGTCGGCGCGTCGTCGCGTCGTAGCGAACGAGCAACTCGGGGCTCAGGCCGAGCACCGCACGACGTCGACCATCGGCAAGCGGTGGTAGTTCGAGGTAGCACCCCATTGCCGGTGACGCCGCCTCAGCCAGGTCGGCGAAGAGCGCACGCGTGCTTCCACTTACGCGACTGGTGAGCGCGTGTGTCAGGTTGGCCTGGTACACATCGCCGGCGTGTACGAGATCCACGACTCTCGCAACGGCCTTCGTGTACGCCTCGCGCCCCCACGCGCTGCGCAGCTCGCCGAGCGAATACGACGACTCGTGCTTGTCGCCGTCCGGCAAGGGTCTCAGCGCCATCCACCCGCCCATACCCCACGCGGCGTGGGGGTGAGCACCCGTGCCCGCGTGACCAGGCCCGGTGGCAGTGCTCGTGGGCTCGAGCGCGTGGCCGATCTCGTACGACACGAACCCGGCCCACGGCCCCGGCCCATCGGGCACCAGCCGATCCGCCGACGCGGGGGCCCAGGCCTCGCCCACGTGCAGGCTCACGTGATCGCCGCGGACGATTGCGGCTATCGGACCTTCGTGGCCGCACCGTCGCAGCCTGTCCCATGCCTGGCGCGGCACGCTTCGCTCGGCAAATACCGATGCATCTGGCCCCACGGATTCGGTGCGGAAGGTCGTCAACGGCGAAAAGGTCCTCTAAGATCCTGCTCCGAGCGATCGAAAACCTGCCGCTCTGACGTGCCGCGGCAAACCTTCACGCTAGGCAGGCTCCGTCGCGCGACAGGGCCTGGCAAGTATACCAACCAATATCCGAAAATAGGACGCGCCGATGGCCCCACCCGCAAAGACCTCCAAGCGTCACGCCGCCAAGACCACCAAGAAGGCCCCAACGGTCAAGAAGACCAGGCCCAACGTTGGCGGCAGGCCCCGAGACGCCAAGATGGTGTACTACTTCGGCAAGACCAAGGCCGAGGCCACCAGCGACATGAAGCAGCTGGTCGGCGGCAAGGGCGCCAACCTCTCGGAGATGACCTCCATCGGCCTGCCCGTGCCACCCGGCTTCACCATCACGACCGAGACCTGCGCCAAGTACTACGAGGGCGGCAAGCGCCTGCCCCACGGCCTCATGAACGAGGTCCACCAGAACATGTCGCTCGTCGCCAAGGAGATGGGCCGCGAATTTGGCAGCAAGGACAACCCGCTGCTGGTGTCCGTCCGCTCGGGCGCCGCAGTCAGCATGCCGGGCATGATGGACACGATCCTGAACCTGGGCCTGAACGACGAGGCGGTCGAGGGCCTGGCCAATGTCACCGGCAACCGTCGCTTCGCCTACGACGCCTATCGCCGCCTGATCAACATGTTTGGCGACGTCGTCATGGGCGTGGGCCACGAGGTCTTCGAGAAGGCCTTCGACAAGATCAAGATCAAGTACGAGGCCAAGACCGACAACGACGTGCCCGAGCACGGCATCGTCGAGCTGGCCGAGGCGTACAAGACGGTGTACCGCAAGGCCGTGGGCGACGAGTTCCCCCAAAACCCGAGCAAGCAGCTCGAGCTGGCCATCGAGGCCGTCTTTAAGAGCTGGAACGCCGACCGCGCCATCAGCTACCGCCGCCTGAGTGGCATCACCGGGCTGACCGGTACCGCCGTCAACATCCAGGCGATGGTCTACGGCAATATGGGCGACGACTCGGGCACGGGCGTGGCGTTCACGCGCAACCCCAGCACGGGCGAGAACAAGTTCTACGGCGAGTTCCTCATTAACGCTCAGGGCGAGGACGTCGTCGCCGGCATCCGCACGCCGCAACCTGTGGAAGAGATGCCCAAGTGGAACGCGAAGGTCCACGATCAGCTGCTGAAGATCAAGGGCACGCTCGAAGCGCACTACACCGAGATGCAGGACATCGAGTTCACCATCGAGCGCAACAAGCTCTTCATGCTGCAGACGCGTACCGGCAAGCGCACTGGCGCGGCGGCCGTCCGCATCGCGTGCGACATGGTTCGCGAGAAGCTCATCTCCGAGGAGGACGCGCTGCTGCGCATCCCCGCGGCCGACCTCATCCAGCTTCTGCTTCCGAGCTTCGACGAGAAGTCCAAGCCCAAGAACAGCGTGCTGACGCGCGGCCTTCCGGCGTCGCCGGGTGCCGCCGTTGGTAAGCCGGCCTTCACGGCTGAGGAAGCGGTGGAGCGGTCGCACAACGAGGCCGTGATCCTCGTGCGTAAGGAGACGAGCCCCGAGGACGTCGACGGCATGCACTCGGCCGTGGGCATCCTGACCAGCACCGGCGGCATGACGAGTCACGCGGCCGTCGTGGCCCGCGGCTGGGGCAAGTGCTGCGTCGCCGGTGCGGGCGAAGTCCACATCGACGCGAAGAAGGGCACGTTCACGGTCGGCGGCAAGACGTTCAAGCGCACCGACACCATCTCTATCGACGGCTCGACCGGCGAGGTCATGAGCGGCGCGATCCCGACCGTCGAGCCCAAGCTCAGCGGCGACTTCGCCAAGATCATGCGCTGGGCCGACAAGTATCGCACCCTGCTCGTGCGCACCAACGCCGACACGCCCGAGGACAGCCGCCGCGCCCGCGAGTTCGGCGCGCAGGGCATCGGACTCTGCCGCACGGAGCACATGTTCTTCGAGGGTGAGCGCATCCTGGCGATGCGTGAGATGATCCTCGCCGAGACGAAGGAAGCCCGCGAGGCCGCGCTCGACAAGTTGCTGCCGTTCCAGCGTGACGACTTCATCGGCATCTTCACGGCCATGAAGGGCCTGCCGGTGACCATCCGCCTGCTGGACCCGCCGCTGCACGAGTTCCTGCCGCACGAGCCGGCCACCATCAAGGAGGTCGCCAAGGTTCTTGGCGTGCCAGCCAAGAAGGTCGAGCAGCGCGTCGCGCAGCTGCACGAGCTCAACCCAATGCTCGGCCACCGCGGCTGCCGACTGGCGGTCACCTATCCCGAGATCCTGGTCATGCAGGTCCGCGCGATCGTCGAGGCGATGATCAACTGCCAGCACAACAAGATCAAGGCGATGCCCGAGATCATGATCCCGCTGGTGGGCGTTGCCAAGGAGCTGGGCATGCTCCGCAAGCTCGTGGAGCAGACCATCCACGATGTCCGCGCCGAGAACGACATCAAGAGCGCGCTCAACATCAAGATCGGCACGATGATCGAGGTGCCCCGTGCCGCGATCACGGCCGACCAGGTGGCCGAGCACGCGGACTTCTTCTCCTTTGGCACCAACGACCTCACGCAGATGACCTTCGGGTACTCGCGTGACGATTCGGCGACCTTCCTGCCCGAGTACGTCGGCCAGGAGATCCTGCCGGCCGACCCGTTCCAGCAGCTCGACGAGGGCGGCGTGGGCGAGCTGGTCAAGATGGCCATCGAGAAGGGCCGCGACGCCAACGATCTGTTGAAGATCGGCGTCTGCGGCGAGCACGGCGGCGATCCGTCGAGCGTGCACTTCTGCCACGCCGCGGGGCTGGACTACGTGAGCTGCTCGCCCTTCCGCGTGCCGATCGCGCGTCTGGCCGCAGCCCAAGCCGCACTGATGCACGACCGCTAACGCACCACCACATCGTCGATCCAATAAAGAACGCCCGCGACCCCAACGGTCGCGGGCGTTTCAATTCATGTCGCGTACTTACGAGGCGGCGGGGTTAGCGGGGCTGGTTTCCACCCTGGTTTCCGCCTTGGTTGCCACCGACCTGATTGCCACCTTGGTTGCCGCCGGCCTGGTTGCCACCCTCTTCGGTCGCCTGGTTGCCGGGCATGTTGCCACGCATGGTCTGCGTTGCCGTGGCATCGAATTCACCGTCGAGCGCCTTCTGCACGGCCTCGGCGATGCTCTCGCGGAAGGTCTCGGCGTTGTACTCGTTCATGGTGAACACCTGGCGGCCGTCCTTGGTGATGACGAACACCGTCGGGAAGCTGCTCACCGCATAGTCGAGGGCCACCGTGTCGGCACCCGTCGCCAGGGAGTACGTGCCGCCGCTGTCCTTCCAGGCGTCGATACCCGCCTGCACGCGGCCACGCTCGCGCCAGGTCATGCTCAGCACACGCACGGGCTCGTCGGCGAACTGCTCGGCGATCGCCTGGATGTCACCGCGAGAGTCCTTGGACGTGCCCGACCAGCCGGTCCAGAAGTCCAGGACAACGACGTTGCCCTCGAGGCTGCTCAGGCTCACGTTCTCGCCCTTGTCCGGGCCCTCGGCGATGGTCACCTCGAACGGCCGGGCCCGCGGGTAGACCTGGGCCTGCTGGGCGCGCGTCGCATCACGCGGCGTGCGCCGCACTGTGGTGTTGAACGCGTAGCCCTCGGGACGCTCGAGCTCCCAGATGTTCTCGGGCAGTTCCTGATCGATCGCGATGTTCGTGATCGTGTACGTCTGCGTGTTGTCGGTGCCCAGGCGCGTCTCCTTGCGGCGGGGCAGGTCACTCTCCTGGCTGATCGACCAGCGGATGACCTGGCGCTGCTCGCCCATGTCGACCTCAACGACGTCGCACAACTCACCGTTCACGGTGTCTCCGCCGATCTCCATGGTCATGCGCACCTCGGGGAGCGATAGCTCGCGCTCGAAGGGCACGTCTTGGACGAACTCGGAGATCCAGCCGGTCTGCGCAACGGTGATGCTGCGGTGCCTCGCGGCCCGGTGGAAGCGCTCGTACACGGTGCGCAGGTCGTGGGCGATATAGGTCACGTTGGGCCCGACGCGGACCACGTCGAACTCGACCGACTCGGTGTCGCCCGAGCGCGGGTCGTTCACGACGACCGAGCCCTGGCGGCGGTGGTTCCACGAAGCCGACTCGCCCTCGCCCTCGCGGCCGAGCCAGACGATGCTGCTCAGCTCCTGGATCGTGCCGAACAGGCCGCCAGCGCTGGTCACCTCGCCGGTGTACTGCAGGGTGGTCAGGTCGCCGATGGCCGCGCGAGCCTCCTCGAGCCGCTGGCGGGCGGCCTCATCGTCCTGGGCCAAGGCCGGCGACACCATGCACACCGCGGCGGTGGCGAGGCCAAGGCCGGTCATCCACATGCCCCCCGTCGGAGCCCCCTGATTCGTACGAGAACGCATCCTCATGCCTCCTTGGAGATCACTTCCCACGCCTCGGCAAACACGCCCGGGCCCTCCCCTTCGAGGCCCGCGGCCGGCCGACACGCCCACCACTTCCCAACGATGCGCTGGGACCTTTGAGCCGACACCAATCCCCCGACGCCACGGCGGCGCCTTCGGGACCGTGATCGGCAGGCCCGCATGATATCGCCATCTTCACGCCGTCGGCCGCCAGAGCCGCCCCGGTTGGGAAGGCGATTATAGTTATAGGACTATATAACCAGCGCCGGTCATCCCTATATCATGTCTGGTAGACCAGGGGCAAAGCCGGAGGGATCAGCATGCGCGGCGATATCGAGTACAGCAAGGTCATCGACAGCGACGAGGCCCGTTTGGCCCAGGCCGCCGCAGACAAGGCCCCATTCCAGGCCTCGGCCGACATCGACACCGACAAGTTCTACATCACCCAGAAGATGGACCTCTACACCGATGAGAACCACGAGGTCTGGCGCACGCTGTACACCGAGCGTATGAAGACGCTCGACCACCAGGCCTCGAAGGTATTCCTCGACGGCATGCGCGCGATCGGTCTGCCCAGCGACAGCGTGCCGAGTGTGGCCTCGATTAACAAGAACCTCGCCGCGCTCACCGGTTGGGCCAGCCGCCCCGTGCCGGGGTACCTGCCGGCCAAGGCGTTCTTCGCCTGCCTGGCCAACCGCCAGTTCCCCACCACCATCACCATCCGCCCCAAGCGGCTGATGCACTACCTGCCCGAGCCGGACATCTTCCACGACATCTTCGGCCATGTGCCCCTGCACGCCGACGACGTGTTCGCCGAGTTCCTGCAGACCTACGGCAAGGCCGCCCTGCACTGCGAGGACCCGTACCACATCGAGCGGCTGGGCCGGCTGTTCTGGTTCACCGTCGAGTTCGGCCTCATCCGCGAGGACGGCCGCACCAAGCTCTACGGCAGCGGCCTGATCAGCAGCCTGGGTGAGAGCGAGCACGCGCTGCACAGCAAGAACGTGGACCGCCGCGACTTCGACCTCGACCTGGTGTGCGACACGCCCTTCGAGATCGACCACTACCAGCCGATCCTCTACGTGCTGGACAGCTTCGAGCAACTGCGCGATGCGATGAACAAGTATGCCGAGCGGGTGATGAATGCGCGCAAGGCCAGCGCTGCGTAGGACCGAACCCTCTGTCTGATCTTACGTACCCTCGTTTGGCACACGCCGAACGGGGGTTCGTATGCAACCGAAACTTGGCGAGAGCCCAGGCGATCTCGGCGCCGGCTACGAGATCTTCATTGTCGAAGACTGGATCGCCATCAACACGCCCACCCGTCAGACCAGATTCGGCCCGATTTCAGACCAGTTGCAGATTCCCTATAGCGAAGTCTTGGTGTGCACCAAGGATGAAAACTTCTTTTTCATCGCGCACACACGACCGTCAGCCGCGAACGCAACCTTCTACCGGATAGATCTGAACGCTGGAACACACGCGAAGCTCACGCTGCCCAACAATCATGGCCAGATCCTGGGCCACATCTACAGCGTCTCTCCAAGCGCCCGCGAACACGACCCGTTCATGCTCACCGGTGGCGGCCAATTCATGATCGGCGCGGCCCACGTCGTCGGCTACACCTGCGCCGGCTTCTCCGCACTCTTCGTCGTAGCGATTGTGGTCACCGCCGTCGTATTGCGCAAACGCCGCAAGCAAGTACAATAGCCAGCGGTTTACCCAATCCGCCGCACCATCTCCGCCAACGCCAGATGGTGGTCGTCGTGATCCGCAAAGAACACGCACGTATCCACCACGCGCTTCTGCACGCCTAACCGCTCGTGCCAGGCGCTGCGGCCGAAGAAGTCGCGCGGGTAAGCCTCCAGCCGCTGGACCGTTGCCTCGCGCACGCGCCGCAGGTCGGCGAGCACCTCTGCGAGTGACCTCGCGTCATGATCTGTATCCACCGTCCGCGTGTTCTGCATGTCGGCGGCGGGCAGCAGCGGCGACCCGGCTTCGTACGCATCAAGCCTCTCGGCAAGCAATCGCTCAAGATCGGCAAGGTGCCCGAGGTGGCGTTGGATCGACCATCCATCTTCGGGCACCTTCGTCGCCTGCCCCGGTCCCAGCCGTGCGGCGAATGCTTCGGCCCGAGCCGGGAGCCCTCGAAGGCGTTCGATGACCGCCGGGTAGAGCTCGGCCGGGAAGTCGAACCGCCAGCGGCGGTACATCCAAGGCGTAAGGACTTGTCCGTGCATGTTGATTGGTATGCAGCCAGAACGGCTGCCGTCGGGTTCGTTATCGACCCAGACACACACCACCGACTGCCGCCGCGCACAAGACGAACCGTCGACTTCTAACCACGTACCCCTCGATAGCGACATGAAACACGGGGGTGTCCTTGCAACCCAAACTCGGCGAATCACCGGGCGATCTTGGCGGTGGGTACAGCCTCATGATCGTCAATAGCCAGGTCGGCATCTCGGTGCCGAACGCGGGCGACGTCGTGATACCCGAATACTCGGTGATCGTCTGCACGCTCGATGACGACTACTTCTTCATCGCGTCGGCCTTCGGGCCACAGTCACCCAACGCAAAGATCTGGCGCTTCGATCTGCAGGCCCAGGAGCACACGCAGTACGTCATCGCGAACGACGAGTCCCAGATCATGTCGCACATCCATCAGTACTCGCCCGGCGTGCGGAACATCGATCCATACCGCCTGTCGGGCGATGGACAGTTCATCACCAACGCGTTCCTCACCGTCGGCGTCGTTCTCCTTGCCATCTTCGTGTTTATCTGCCTCGTCGAGGGTGCGATCACCTTGCTCGAGCGGAAGGGCCTGCTGTAACAGGTCGCTCAGTCGCAGCCCTGATCGAACAGGTTCTGGAACTCGAGGAAGTCGAACAGGTTAAACAGTCCATCGCCGTTGATGTCGGCGCGCGGATCGCTATCGGCGAAGAGGTTCTGGAACTCGATGAAATCGAAGATGCTCAGCGTGCCATCGCCGTCGAGGTCCGCCTGACAGATCTCCACGGTCTGGATGATCGCCAGCCCCTGGACCGCACGGGCCGGCGAGATCCCGCCGAGGTTGACAAGCCGGAGCGGGAAGAGGTCGATGCGATAGAAGTTGCCGCTCACCGAGACGCTCGCGTACAGGGCGTTCTCGTTCACGTCATAGGCGAGGCCGCGCCAGTTGACAGCGGGGAGCGCGAGCGAGAGCGGCGACGCCTGCGCTGTGTCGGGATCGATCGTGACGATGCGATCGGTCAGATCGGACAAGCCATAGAGGATCCCGTTGATCGGGTCATACGCCAAGCCTTCGACACCATTCGCGCCCGAGATCACACCGATCGTGGACGATGCGCCCGTCGACGGATCGACGCTATACAGACGGTTGTTGTTGTTGTCGCTGACGTAGATGATGTCGTTGACTGGGTCGTACGCGAGGCCGTTGGCGTTGCTGGCACCAGTCACCGCGGCGAGCAACGTGGTCGCTCCCGTGTCCGGATTGATCGAGAACACCGAGTTGTCGCCGGCATCGACCGCGTAGACCTCGCCCGTGTTGCTGTTGTACGCGAGGCCCTGGGGCGACTCGCCGACCGCCACGCGCGATGTCGTCGCGCCGCTGGTCCGGCTCATCTCGACGAGCTCGTTGGGGATCAGGTTCCCGCCCAGGATCGTGCCTTCCTGGCCAAACGCGCAGGCGGCGGTGATGGCAATGACGACGCTCCCCACGGACTTCAGCATGGTGCTCTCCTCTCGCGCTCCGTCTCGTTCTTGATGGCCGCGTGGCCCCGCAATCAGCGTAACGCAAAGGCAACCAATCGCAATGGCCAACTGACGTCCAATAAAAAACACCCCGCCCTCCCCAGCGCGGGATGCTCGTCTCGGGGTAGGGGCCCGAGCGACGGGTCAGGTTGTGCGAGGTGCCGGCGACTCAGCCGATGGCGTCGGCGACAGCCTGGCGGATGGCGCCGCTACCGCGCTGGGCGGCGTTGCCGATGTCCTCACGGAGGCTGCTGGCCGCACCGCGGAAGCGCTGGATCAGCTCACGCTCGGCCTCGAGGCGGATGAGCACGCGGACGCAGGACCGCTCGATTCGGCTGATGCGACTGATGCCGGCCCGGCCGGTGCGCTGCACGCGATCGATGCCGGCCTGGCCGGCACGGACGATCTGTCGGTCCTCGGCACCGGCGGCGTCGAGGCGCGCAATGCGATCGATCGCGCTCCCGGTGGTGTCGCCGATGGCGCCCACGGTGCGGTCACGAGTCTGCTCCATCTGGGCCACGCAGCGGGCGGCGACGTCGGCCGGATCGGGGGCGTTCTGGGCGAACACGGTGGTGGCCGAGACCAGGCAGGCCACCAGCCAGGACACAATCGTCAGGTTCCTCGTCGTCGTTCCGGTCATCGCTTCGACTCCTCTTTTAGAGCGTTCGGGATGCCACGCGTAGCGCGGCGGGCAGGTCGGAGGGCCGTTGAGACCGCCCTCCTCCAACCAAACGGGTCTTACGCGCACGTATTGCCATCGTGACACAAAATGGGCCAATACCCTCCGCCGTGCCGACCTACCGCCTCACCATCGCCTACAACGGCACCGACTTCTGCGGCTGGCAAAAGCAGGAGCCCCCGGCGCCTTCACCCGATCAACCCCCAGCCACCGGTGCGGCCATCCACCACGCCGACCCCTCGCTGCAGGCCCCGCCCGGCCGGGTGGCTCTGCGGACGGTCCAGGCCGTCGTCGAGCAGGCTGTGCGGCAGGTGGTCCGCGAGCCCGTGGTCCTCACCGGGGCCAGCCGGACGGACGCCGGTGTCCACGCCCGCGGCCAGACCGCCGCGTTCACGTGTTCCGATGGCACCGACCCCGCCCGCCACGGCGGGGGCTGGCCCATCGAGCGCGGCGTCGAGTCACTCGTCCGCGCCGTCAACGGCCGCCTGCCTCCGGACGTGCTGGTCACCGCCGCCCAGCCCACGCACGCCGAGTTCAACCCCATCGGCGACGCCGAGCGCAAGGCGTACACGTACACCTTTCACGACAACCACCAACGCCCGCTGTTCGATCGCGCGTTGGTCACGCACACGCACCACACACTGAACGCCGAGGCCATGCACGCCGCCGCGCAGCACCTCGTCGGCGAGCACGACTTCGCCGCCTTTACCCAGATCAACCACGACCGCCAGACCACGGTGCGGACCATCTATAGCTTGGACGTCGAGCGGACCGCCGAGCACCGCGTCCGGATCACGGTCTCGGGCAACGGCTTCCTGTACAACATGGTCCGCATCATCGCGGGCACGCTGCACGAGGTCGGGCGGGGACGCATTGAGCCGAAGGAGCTTGCAAGCACCCTCAACAGCTGCGATCGACGACAGGCCGGCCCCACGGCCGCCCCGATGGGGCTCTGCCTCGAGTGGATCCGATATCCCGGCGATTCATGCTAAATCCGAGACGGATTGTGTGACGCTGCACTGCGAATCTCAGTACAGAGGGTTGTCGCCACAGATCGGCACGGCCTGAGCACCGGCCGACTCATGAGGAACGCTGCATGAACGGCAAGTTCACGAACACAAGCATCATCGCGGGCATCGCCGCGCTGGCGTCCGGAGTTTCCTCTGCTGCTGCCGACGAGATGTGGGCCGTGAGTGCGAGCTCCGACAGCCTGTTTGTCTTCGATTCCGATACGGGTGCGACCGTGCGTGTTGTCGGGCCGCTGGGTACCGATCCGGTTGGCTACCAGACCGCGGGCAGCATGGCCGTGGATGACGCGGGCCGCATCTTCATCATCAACAACAGCCCGGCGCCGGTGAGCAACCTCAGCCGCGTCGATCCGGAGACCGGCCGCGCCACCCATATCGGCGGCGACGTGTTCTTTTCACTCAGCTTCGGGCCCGACGGGCAGCTCTTCGGGTTAAATCTTGCCGGCCGGCTCTGCACAGTTGATACGACCACAGGCCTGACAACGTCGCTGGGCGGTCCGATCCTGCCAACCGTACTGGGCTTGGACTACAACCGGCGTGATGGCTTCCTCTACGGCGTCACGAGCGAGAGATTCGGCGCAATCGTCGCGCTGCTACGCATCGACCCAGCAACCGGTGACTTCACATCGATCCCAATGAGCACCTCCGTCCGTGGCAGCGCTCCGGGCAGCATCGCCTTCCAGCGCGACGGCGATCTCATCATGACAGAGAACGGGTTCGTCCTCTGGGAGGTCGACATCGTCTCAGGTGAAATGACACAGATCACCACCACTGCCGATATCGCCCAAGGCCTGGGCCTGATGCCCTGCCTCCCCGATTTCGACGCCAGCGGCGACTTGGACCTCTTCGACTTCCTTGCGTTCCAGAACGCGTTCGACGCCGGTGATCCCGCGGCCGACCTCGATGGCGACGGCGTGCTGACCATCTTCGACTTCGCCGCGTTCCGGGACACCTTCGACGCGGGCTGCTGATCCGAAAAAAGTGCCCGAATCTCCGTGACTCCACGGCTTGGCCCACGCTCTCCACAGTGCGACGGCGTCGGTGCTCCTGTTCCCCGAGCACGTCCCGCCGCACAAAGGAGAACCAATCGTGACCAAGCAGATCGTCGCCGCCACCACCATCGCCGCCCTGTCGGGCCTCGCCCACGCCGACCGCATGTACGCCGTGGACGCCAGTTCTGACAGCCTGTACATCTTCGACAGCGACACGGGCGAAACCGTCGAGTTCATCGGCCCACTGAATCCCGATCCCGATCGCTATCGCACGCCGGTCAGCATGGCGGTGACCGACTCATTCACGATCTTCGTCATCAACAACTCCCCAGACGGCGACGAGGGTCTCAGCCGCGTCGACCGCTTGACCGGCCTGGCGACGCATATCGGCGGCGACGTCCGCAACTCGATCGCGATCGGCCCCGGTGGCGTGCTCTACGGTGCCGATGCGGCGGGCCGACTCGGCACGGTGAGCTCGTCGACCGGTAACGTCCGCCTCCTCGGTGGCGAGCGTCTCCCCCGCCTGTTCGGCCTCGACTTCAACACGCGCGACGGTTTCTTCTACGGCATCACGAGCGCGAGCCCGGGCTCCATTCCCGAGCTGCTCAAGATCAATTCCCGGACCGGCGCCCTGGTCGACACCATCCCGCTGAGCATGGGCATCGCCGGCAGCGCTCCCGGATCCATCGCCTTCCAACGCGATGGCGATCTGGTCATGACCGACAACGGCCGCCAGCTGTATGAGATCAACATCGCGACGGGGTTTACCAGGGTCCGCGCTAGCACGTCGAACATCCCCCAGGGCCTGGGGCTCGCACCCTGCCCGGCCGATATCGACGCCAGCGGCGACGTCGACATCTTCGACTTCCTCGAGTTCCAGAACCTGTTCGACGCGGGTGATCCGGCCGCCGATTTCGATGGTGACGGCGTACTGACGCTGTTCGACTTCCTGGCGTTCCAGAACGAGTTCGACTCCGGCTGCGAGTGATCGAGGAGAAATCCTTGAGAATCGCTGCGCTCGGCTCCCACGCTTCTCGCACTCCCTGATGAAGGAGATTCGAGAATACGGGAACCAGCCTCGGGGTTCGCCGAATAGTCGGTCGCGGGATCTTGGGAAGCTCAGGTCCGAGTCAGGCCACCCCGGAACAGCCCGCCCGAGAATCAGGCTCACGCGAGCCGCCGACCACACCACACCAGGCGTGGCCAGCGTCCGGACTCATCCCCCGGACCCTGGCCACGCCTTCTTTTGTCTATCCAACGCGTCTAACAACTCGGTATCATGGGCCGGGATAGGCCGGAGCGGTATCGAAGGGAGACGACGCCTTGTTGGGGAAGATCAAGCAAATGCTCGGCCTGGGTGGCAAAGGTGGCGACGGGCCGGCGTGGTACGACGACCAGCTGTACGCGGCCAAGCTCTCCGCCTTCGAGGATCGACTCGGCAAGAGCGCCGACGAGGTCATGGCCGCCATCATCGGCTGGGGCATGGGTGGGCCCGTGGATCTTTGGTTGTTCCCAAACCACGACCAAGGTACGTACTTCACCACCATGCAACTCGCGGTGCCCGGCGACTCCAACGGCCAACTGCGAAACTCAATGGGCCGCTTCGAGCTCGCGGCCGCAACCCGTCGCGCGATCGAACGCAGTCCCGAACCGGAGGAGGACGAGGAGCCAGAAGATCGGGAGCACACGCCGTTCGAACAGCAGATGTTCGACATTCGTGCGATGTTGTCGACGATCGCGTACTACAGCTTCGATGCGGTGCTCGAGCCGAACGAGACCGCGGAGTTGCCGGCCGAAGACGACGCGGACACCGTGTATCTTGTCATGGCATCGCTCGCCGGCCCGGACAACCCTGTTCGCGTACAGGACGAGGACATCGGAATCATGATGTGCATCCGCGTGCACAAGTCCGAGTTGGACTTCGCCCGCGAAAACGGCACTACCAAACTCATCGAGCGGCTCAAGGCCGCTGGGCACTACCCGTACAGCGACCTCGACCGAGAGCCCGTCGCCTAACGCTACGACCGCTTCTCGGCGCCCTCGTCATCACCGAAGACGAACACCTCGTCGTCGCCGGCTTCGATCGCGTCCTCGGCTTGCTCGATGAAGTGCTCGCCGTCGCCCTCGCCGGGGATGCGGAACAGGCTCTCGATCTCCTCGGGCGTGAGCTCGAGATCCTCGCCGCGATCGAACGCGCTGGTGTCGATGAGCCCGCGCTTGTCGCGCTTCTCGGCCTGCTCGCGCCGGCGATCGAATTGCTTGCGGCTGCGCACGAACACGCGGAAGGGCACCTCATCGAACGGTGCCTGCTCGCGGATCCGGTTCATGAGGTACCGCATGTAGTTGGGCGTGAAGAGCTTTGGTTCGTTGACCACCATCGCGATCGTCGGCGGTGCCGTCCCAACCTGCGCGACGTAGAAGACGCGGGCGAGCGTGCCCAGCTTGTTGCTCGGCCCGCGCTTCTCCAGGATGCCGCGTACGAGGCGGTTGAGTGCGCCCGTCGACACACGCTCGTGCGCCTGGCCCTTGAGCTCGAAGGCCAATTCGAGCACGCCGTCGATGTTCACGCCCTCCTTCGCGCTCAGCAGCGCGATGGGCGCAAATGGCAGGCCCTTGAACGCCTCGCGCATGTACTTCTCGTAGCGCTCGCCGGTCACGGGACGGCCCTTGTCGTCGGTCTGCCCCTCGGCAAGATCCCACTTGTTCACGCCGATCATCGTGGGCTTAAAGGCGTTCTGGCACAGCATCGCGAGCTGCTGGTCGACCTGGCTCGTGGGCTGGGTCGCGTCGACCATCAGCACCACGACGTCCGCACGATCGACGGCGCGTTGCACGCGATCGAAGGCGAACCACTCGACGCGGCCCTGGAAGCTCTTCTTGCGGCGCATGCCGGCGGTATCGATGACGATGATCCGCTTGCCGTCCTTCTCGACCAGGACGTCGACCGCGTCGCGCGTGGTGCCGGCGATCTCTGAGACGATCACGCGCTCGGCACCGGCCAGCGCGTTGACCAGCGTGCTCTTGCCCGCGTTGCGCTTGCCGATGACCGCAACCGAGAGATCGGCGGGCGGCGGTGAGGCCGTGTCGGCATCGTCGGGCAGCAGGTTGTACAGCTGGTCGCTCAGCTCGCGACGCATGTAGTTGTTCTTGGCGCTGCACATCAGCGGCTCGCCGAAGCCCAGGGCGCTCAGCTCGTATGCGTGCGTCTCCCACTTTGGTCCATCGACCTTAGTGGCCACGACCTGCACCGGGGCCCGCTCACCCAGGCTGGCATCGAGCTTGGCGACTTCTTTGCGCTGCTTGCGACCCAGCCGCTGCTCGCGAAGCAATCGCGCGATCTCTTCGTCGCGAGGCGTCATGCCGGCCTGCACATCGATGCAGAAGAGGATCAGGTCGGCGTCGGCCACGGCGGCCTCGATCTGCCCCTCGACGTCGTCGGTCAGCGTCGAGAGGTCGGCCCCCACCTCGTCGTAGCGCTGCCCCTCGGCCACGTACACGCCGTAGCCGCCGGTGTCGGTCAGCTCCAGCGGCCGGCTGGGCCGCCCATCGCTGTGGGCCAGGTCGATGATCCGCGTCACGCGATCGCGCGTCACGCCGGGCAGGTCGTCGACGATCGAGGCCTTCCCCCCCGCCAGCATGTTCATAAGCGAGCTCTTGCCCACATTGGGCCGGCCCACGATCGCGATCCGTGGAATAGGCATAGGGGGGATGGTACGCGAGGCTGCGGGGGGGCTGGGTTGGGAGGAGGCGAAGAGAAGAAGCGACGGAGCGACGGAGCGACGGAGCGACGGAGCGACGGAGCGACGGAGCGACCAAGGGGCGTAGCGACGAAGGGGCCGAGGCAATCGAAGCCCTCCGTCTCCTTGTCTCTCTCGCTGTCTCCGTCTCTCCGTCCCTTCCCCCCTCCCTATCATCGCCGGCTATGGAGAACCCCACCCCCGGCTCGACCGTCCGCGTCACCCAGCAGTTCCCCCGCCAGAGCGGGACGATGGTCACCACCATCGAGGGGGTGGTCGTCCGCGTCGGCCAGGAGAAGTCCGGCTCGTGGTTCGCCCACACGCGGGACAACAAGGTCTGGATCGACCGCGTCGAGCTCCGCAAGAAGGACGGCGAGCTGGTCGTCGTCAACCTCGACCGCTACTCGGCGATCGAGGTGCTGCAGCAGCCCGAGGCCGAAGCGACGGGCTAAGCCCCTCGGAGCAGCTTCCTCTTTTCCTTCCTTCCGAGTCGCGTGCGTGAGCACGCGGACCAGCCCGCCCATGCTCGCATCTTGACGTCCCGCTGCAATGCCCGCTCTGGTGCGCACGCCGCGCCGACCGGCGGACGCCCCATCCAACAAATCTCACACTCGATCTAACCCTGCATTCCTCGCAGTTTGCCGCCTGCTGCGCTGATTCCAACAGCCACCGCCGCGCGCGCCGCCGCGTCCGATCGCCCGTTGGGTGAGCGGTCCCGCATGTCCACGGGGCCAACACCCAAAGGAGGCCCGACGTGGCGTTCAACCTCGCACCCTTCACCGACACCACGCTGTCATCCGAGGCGCTCGAGCTCATCCTTGCCGAGCACGAGCGCGACATCGCCCCGCGCCTCCGCTGGCTCTGGGGGTACTTCCGCAACGAGCCGTCGCGCCCCGGCGGCGAGCTGCCCCAGGCGACCGGCCTGCCACCGCGCCTCCGCGGGGCGTGGGACCCGTGGTCAGACGATCGCATGGTCGACGCAGCCGCCAGCGAGGTCGTCATCGAGAACGACATCGCGTGGCGCCTGTACACGATGATCGACTTCATGCTTCCCGAGCCAGTCGTGCTGCTGAGCACTGCGGGCGAGGCGAGCCAACGCCGGCAGATCGAGGCCGCCCTCGACGCAGTGTGGGAAGCCTCGGGCGGCATGTCGCTCTTGCACGACGCGCTGCTGCTCGGGCACGTCTATGGCCATGTTGATCTGCTGCTGCGGTGCGACGTTGAGCGTCTGACCGCTCTCGCGCCCGATCTCGACGCGCTGCTTGAGCTGCCCGGCGAGGTCTTGGCTGAGGCGATCCGCGTGGAGGCGATCGACCCCACCCGCGGCGTGCCCGTCGTCGACGCGGCCGACTACCGCCGACTCGAGGCGTACGCCATCGACTTCACGCGACGCACGTCCGACACCGATGAGCGAGATCGCCACGGCAACTCGTTGGCATCCGAGCGCGTCACCGAGATCCTCAGCGGCGCATGGCGTCAGGTCTACGTCGACGGCGAGCTCGTGGACGAAGGGCCCAATCGAGCCTCCCCCGGCCGCGTTCCGGTCGTGCACATCCAGAATATCCCACAGCCCCTGTGTTATGCCGGCATCGGCGAGGTCGAGCCGCTCGTCCCGCTGCAGGACCAGCTGAATACACGGCTGAGCGATCGTGCCGCCCGCGTGACCATGCAGTCCTTCAAGATGTACCTGGCCAAGGGCATCGAGGGCTTCGACCAGGTGCGCGTGGGGCCGGGGCGAATCCTCTCGACCGACAACCCCGACGCCGAGGTGCAGGCGTTCGGCGGCGATGCCGACTCGCCCAGCGAGACCCTGCACGTCGAGGACATCCGCGAGGCGATGGACAAGACCTCGGGCGTGCCGCCGGTCGCCGCAGGCGTCGTCCGTGCGAAGATCGGCAATCTCTCGAGCGGCAACGCGCTCCGCGTGACGCTGCTGGGGCTCTTGAGCAAGACACGCCGAAAGCGCGTGGGCTACGGCAACGGCATCTCGCGCATGAGCGCGTTGATTCTCGAAGCGCTCGATCGCGCCGGCACGTTCGCCACCGAGCCCAAGGAGCGCGCCGTGTCGGTGCACTGGCCCGACGCCATCGAACTCGACCAGGACGAGCGATTGCTCAACGCCCAGCGCAAGAACGAGCTGGGTATCAACCCCGAGCGCGTGCTCGCGGAGCTGGGATATGAGGCCGATCGCCCGAGCGCTTGATCACACACGAAGGAGCCACCCCATGCCCAACGACGCACAAGTTAACGCAGCGCCCGACCCAACTCCCAATGACAACGAGCTGCGCGAAGCGCTGGCCGAACGGACACAGGTCGCCAGCGATCTGGCCGACCAGCTCCGTGCCCGCGAGGCACAGCTCGAGGACATGCGCGAGCGCGCGTCCCGCCTTGAGCGCCGCGGTGGCATCGAACGCGGCCTCGCCCAGGCTGGTGCGATCGATACCGAGGCGCTCGCGCTGCTCGTTGAGAATCGTCTCGATGCCGACGACGACACCACGCCGCAGCGTGTGATCTCGCAGCTCCAACGTGAACGGCCGGCGCTGTTTCGCACCGCCGGCGCTCGGGCTACGGCAATGAGCCCGAGCCATCCCTCCCAGGGCGCGCCAGGTCGCGCGGTGGTCGACAGGGCGCGCGACGACGCCCGGGCCACCGGCGACCGGCGCGCACTCATGAAGTACCTGCGCCTACGCCGCGGCACCTGAACCGACCGTCTCGCCCTAGCCCACGCCCCCGAACGACCCGTGCCCCCAGTCGATCGCAACGCCACGCACAAAGGAGAAACGCATGGCATTCACCGGTAAGGCGACCTTCTCGGCCGGCTGCGGCCTGCCCTATGTCGTCTAAGACGTCTCGGACATCATCGGCATCGTCTGCCCGTTCGTGACCCCTCTGCTCGACCACCTCGGCGACGCGCGTCGCCCGGCCACCAGCACCGTGCATGAGTGGATCGAGGACGAGCTGCTCCCGAACACGGGCACGGTCGTGTCGCAGGTCTTTGCACCTACGCCGCTCACCGACATCACGGTCGATGTCGACGACGGCTCGCGTTTCCGTGTCGGCGATCTCGTTCGTCCGGCCGACGGCCCCGAGGTGATGCTGGTGACGGAAGTCGCCGGCGACACCATCTCGGTCGTTCGCGGCTATGGCGCCACCTCCGCCGTGTCGCTTGCCGAAGACATGACGCTGACGATCCTGGGCAACGCCGCGCTTGAGGGCGCCGACGCCCCGGACGCGCGGTTCACCAATCGCACACGCAATGCGAACTACACGCAGATCTTTACCGCGGGCATCGAGGTCTCCGGCTCGATGCAAGCCGTCCGAGCCCACGGCATCGCCGATGAGCTCGACTACCAGAAGCAGGAGCGCATGCGCGAGCTGCTGCGCGACCTGGAGAACTGTGTCATCAACGGCGTCGCTCCCACGAGCACCCCGCAGGGTTCCTCAACGGTGCGTCGCTCGATGAACGGCATCATCCCGAGCATCGTGACGAACCAGTTCCAGCCGGGTGTCGGCCCGATCCCCGGTGGCTCGGGCGGTGGATCCGATGGGCTCACCGAAGAGGTGCTCAACGCCGCCCTGCGTGAGGTGTGGGAGGCGTCGTCGGGGCCGATCGACACCATCGTGTGCGGCGGTGTGCAGAAGCGTCGTATCAACGGCTTCCTGACGTCTTCGCGCCGCTATGGCCCGAGCGATGATCGCTACAGCGACCTGGTCAGCGTATACGAGAGCGACTTCGGCGTCTGCCGCGTGGTCGTGTCGCGTTGGCTGCCGAGCGACACCCTGCTGCTGTTGGACTCCAGCCGCGTCGAGGTGCTGCCACTCGAGGGCCGCAGCTTCCACTACAAGTCGCTCGCCTCGACAGGTGACGCCGCGACCGGCCAGGTCATCGGCGAGTACACGCTCGAGATGCGCAACGAGAACGCGCATGGGCTCATCAACGGCTTGGCCACGAGCTGACACCCGCCCAGGAGGGCACGGCGGTTTCGTGTGGGGGCGGCCGCCGGCTCGCGGGTCGGGTGAAACCGGCTCGCGGGTTTGATCGAGGACACTCTCGCCGCGCCGCGTGCGCAAGGAGTTGCTGATGTTCGGACAAGACAGGGACATGCTGGCCATCGAGCCGCACGCGTTTACGGACGCGTTGTGGGCGGGTCGCCGCCTCGCCTCGGGCACGGCCGGCGCGGAGGGCACCACGCTCACCAGCACGAGCTCGACGGTGAGCTTCATCGATGCCCAGGCCGAGGCGGGCCAGGTGGTCGTGTTCAATGGCGTACCGCTCGAGATCATCTCGGTGACGTCGGCGACGGTTCTCGAGGTCTCGCGGTTGCGCGGCTCGACCTCGGACGCTGCGCTCCCGCCAGCGCCGATTGGTAGTGCGCCGTTTGCGCTCGTGAGCTTCGAGCCGCAGCGCGCGATCGTGCATCGCCAGCTGCTCGGCATGCTCGGCCTCGATGGCCCCGATAGTCCGGGCGTTGAGGCGATCGTCGATGTCGGGCCACTTGCGCATGCCGAGGCGTTGGGAACACTGCATCTCGTGTATGCCGCGGCCTCGGCGCTCAGCGGCCCGAGCTCATCGCTCGGTGCGCGTGCGGCGATGTACGCGGATATGTTCGCGCGGGCACGCCAGACGCTGGCCGTCGGGCTGGACTTGGACGGCGACGGTGAGGCCGACGCGACGCGTCGCCCGGCGTTGACGCATCTGGTACGTGGGTAGGGGGGTGCTGCGATGCTCGTGATCAACCCGCAATCGGTCTCCTTGATCGGCCAGACCATCGATCGCGTCCGCCGGATCGCGATCCACCGATCGGCCGAACGGCTGCTCGTCGAGTGGGGCAATATGGGCCCGTACCCGGTGTTCGCCGACGTGCCCGAGCAGCGCGTGGAGTTGGAGCTCTTCGCCGATCTGGAACGCGGCACGCTCGACGGTCTTGAGCCAGGCGACGAGGGGGCGCTCGAGTTCTTCACGTCACCGACGGCGGGAAGCGGCGGCCGCACGAAGATTGAGGCCACCGTCGTGGTCACCGATGTGCGAGACGGCGTCGAGCCGGGCGGATCGGCGCAGCGCCGGATCAGGATGGAAGCCGTGTCGGCGAGTGGGACGGCCGACCCGATCGTGATCAGCGATGCCGAGGATGGGTCGCGATAGCTCGCGGCGGAAAGGAGGATTCGCGTGCCGAGCATGTACAACGGGACAGCGCTGTTTGATAGCGGGCCACACCGATTCATGGTGCAGCGGCAGGGGCAGACCGAAGTCGAGCCGGGGGAGCCGGCGATCCAGGGCCAGGCGAGTGCGCGATGGCTGCAGCTGGGCTTGGTTCAGCTCTCGATCACCGTGCGCGGGAGGCTGATCGCGCCGGACGAAGCTGGCCTGTGGGCGCTCCGTGACGCGATCAGCGCGGAGTTAACGGCGAGCGCGAGTCCCGCCACGCTGGAAGACGGAAACGGCCGCATCTGGACGGGCATGTGGCTGGTCCGCTATGAGGAGACCGGGCCGGTCGACATCGGTCGTGCGTGGTCGATCGGCTACAAGGCCGTCTTTCGCAAGGTTGGGCAGTAATCGTGTACGGCGACTTCGTGGGGCTGCTGACCCAGTTTGGCATGGCGGGCCTCATCGCGTGGATGTGGCTGGCCGAGCGACGCGCGGGCCTGGCGCGGGAGCGCCAGATCGAGGAGGCCCACCATCGGCTGTTGGGCGAACGCGAATCGCTCGGGGTCGTTGTTGGCGTGGTCGAGGCGAACACGCGAGCGATGGTCTCGCTGGAACTCGCGCAGCGCGAGTTGGCGGGGCTCCTCCGAGACATGGCGCTGCGGGGGACCGACTCGACGCGGCGGGCGGGCTAGCGTGTTGTGGAGCCGCGGGCGCCCGCGGCCGTTGGCGTGCAGGAGTCGGCCGCATGGCATATTCTGGGAACACCGATACTCGCGTGGTCGTCACTGGCATGGGCTGGGTGACGCCGCTCGGCTGCGAGTTGGAAGACGCGTGGGACGGGCTCATGTCGGGCCGCAGCGCGGCGGCGCCGGTCACGAGATTTCCAGCCGACCGGTTTGCGACGGCCTTTGCCTGCGAGGTTCGTGGGTTCGAGTTGGCCGAGCACCTGGGCGATCGGGCTCGCGCGCACACCTCGGCCGGACCGGGCACGGCGTTCGCGCTGGCCGCGGCTGATCGAGCGTGGCGGCAGGCCGGTCTGGACTCGGGGGGTGTCGATCCTGCGCGCGCCGGGCTGTACCTGGGCGCGGGCGAGAGCAGCCCGGATAGCGCCGCGTTCGGGCGTATCTGCATCGACGCGTGGGACGAGCAACAGCGCAAACTCGATGATGCGCGCTGGGCGAGTGGAGCCGTTGCCCTAGACCTGATGCGGGAGGTGGAGCAGGAACCGCAGATGGCCCTGGCGCACGTCGCCGCGCTGCTGGGCCTGCGTGGTCCGTCGATGAACTGCATGACGGCGTGCGCGGCGAGCACGCAGGCTATCGGCGAAGCGGCCGAGATCATCCGGCGCGGCGACGCGGACGTGATGGTCAGCGGCGGCTGCCATTCGATGATTCATCCGCTGGGCATGACGGGGTTCATCAGGCTCACGGCGATGAGCACGCGCAATGAGGAACCGGAGCGCGCGAGCCGGCCTTTCGATCGCACACGCGATGGGTTTGTGATGGGTGAGGGTGCGGGCATGCTCGTGCTTGAGAGCCTGGAGCACGCCCTCGCACGCGGCGCGACGCCGTTGGCCGAGATCGCGGGCTATGGCAGTTCGGCCGACGCGTATCGCATTACGGATATCGATCCGGAGGGCGTAGGCGCGTGGCGTGCGATGGCTCGGGCGAACGAGCAGGCCGGGATCGAACCGGAGTCGCGCGATGCCGCCGGCAGGCCCGGTGTGAACTACGACTCGGCCCCCGGCACGGGCACGCGCGAGAACGACGGCATCGAGACTCGTGCCGTCGAGCGTGTGTTCGGCGGGCTTGCGGGCGAGGTGCCCATGAGCAGCGTGAAAAGCATGCTTGGGCACTTAATCCAGGCGGCCGGCGCCGTTGAGCTGATCGCGTGCATCCGTGCGATGCAAACGGGATGGCTGCCGCCGACCATCAACTATGCCGAGCCGGACGAGGCCTGCACGCTGGACTACGTGCCGAACGCCGCGCGCGACCTGCGCGAGCGCGGCGGCGTGGGTGTGTGCCTGTCCAACAGCTTTGGTTTCGGTGGGCAGAACGACTCGGTGGTCGTGCGCCGCTGGGACGGCTGAGACGATTACGCGCCGCCACTCGTCCGTGAGTTAAAGCATGGACACAAAAACAGCGAGGCCCCGGATCGCTCCGGGGCCTCGCGTTGAGTCATGGTGCTTCCAAGTAAGAAGCTGGCTTTGGGATTAGTCGCAGCCGGCGTCGAACTGAGTCTGGAACTCGAGGAAGTCGAAGATGGTCAGGATGCCATCACCATCGAAGTCGGCGGCCAGATCGCCATCGCTGAAGAGGGTCTGGAACGCGAGGAAGTCGAAGATGGTCAGGACGCCGTCGCCGTCGATGTCGGCGGCGCAGCCAACGGCCGTGGCGTACTCGAGGTCATCGAAGGCGGTCTCGGGGCCGTCGAGGCGGACCGAGCCGATCGGGCTGTCCGAGACGTAGCTGAACGAGACCATGGAGCCGTCGCCGGGGCCGAAGCCGCCAGCGGTGGTGAACGAGCAGAGCTCGTTGCCGTCCAGGTCGAAGAAGGTCACGACATCGTCGCCAACACCAGCGGCCGAGGCGTTGCCCTTGAAGCCGGTGATGCCACCGATGCCGGTGAAGTCGAGCGTGATGTCGCCGAAGCCGAACAGGGTGCCGAAGATGGAACCGCTGGTGGGCTGGATCGGGCCGCCCGGAGCGCGGAAGTCGAGCCAGTCGCCGGCGTCGACCGCGGTGTGGCCGACGGCACCATCGAGCACGTCAACATCGCCGCCGAAGAGGCTGCTGAGGAACGTGCGGCCACCACCGGTGCCCTCGTAGTCCTCGAGCGCCTCGCCGTCGAAGTCACCCTCGACGACCGGGCACGGCGGGGGCGGGGGCGGGGGAACGCTGGTGGCAACCTCGACGGCAGCGCCGCCGCCGCCGAACGGATCACGCGTGACGGTGATCTCGACGGTGTAGTTGCCGGGGGTGCCGACCTCGACCGAGCCGCTGGACCAACGCTCGTCGGCGAAGGCGCCGTCGTAATCGCTGCCGATATCATCGCCCTCGAGGGTCGTCTCGCTGGTGTCGAACGCGGCGATCTCGGTGGCGCCATCGAGCACGCGGACGCTGAACTCGTCGCCCGACAGGAACGCGTCGGTGACCTTGATGAAGCGGCAGCTGTCGGTCACCTCGACCGGGACGGTGACGACGTCACCGAGGCCGCCCCAGGTGAAGGGGGTCCAGTCCTGGCAGGGGACGGGCGGGTCGCCGATGATGGCGATGTCGTCGAAGCAGGTCTCGCGACCGGTGACGCGGGCCGAGCCGATGGCGACCGTCGAGACGAAGCTCAGGTCTTCCATCGAGCCGTCGCCGGGGCCCCAGCCGTCGGCGTCGGTGAACGAGCCGATGGGGTTGCCCGACATGTCGAAGAACTCGATGGTGTCCGAGCCCACGCCCGCGGCAGTGGCCGAGAACGAGAAGCCGAAGACGCCACCGATGCCGGTGAAGTCGTAGGTGAAGTCACCGAAGCCGAACTGCACGCCGAAGCGGCTGCCGCTGGTCGGGGTGACCGGGCCGCCGGGAGCGCGGAAGTCCTGCCAGTCGCCGAAGTCGACCGAGCGGTGGTCGACCGAGCCGGCGATGATCGGGACGGTGCCACCGAAGACGGCGGTGATCGGAGTACGGCCACCGCCGTAGCTCTCGTAGTCGTCGGTCTGGGTCGGGCTAAAGGTGCCCGGGGTAACCTGGGCGAACGTCGTGCCGGCGGCGGCCAGGATGGTCGCGGCGGCAAAAGCCTTCTGCGTGTTGATCATCTCTTCAAACCCCATTTGCAAATGGATCCATGGGTTGGCCCCGGCACCGTGCCGACACCGACGAAACACTACCGTGGCCGACATACTGCCGGCCGCGGGTCAGCAAGCTCTCCTGGGAATCTGTGCCCGGCGGCTCCGCGCCGAACGCTTCTCCCTTTCTCTCACGCGACCTCGCCCCCCAACGATGCCGCGCCGAGCCCGTCACTGGGCCCGTTCGCATCTCCGTGCCGGCCCGTCGGGAGCGGCACTTTGTGCATCGAGGAGGCATGCACAACCCCCGGAGCGGCCGCTTGTACGGGCCCTAAACCGGGGGCTTCGATCGCCGATCTGGTTGTGACCGAGGTACTCGATTGCTCTCAAACCTCCACGAGTGCGCTATAGCATGGCGGCGATTCGATCCATTGTCAAGCAGTTTTACGCATACGGATGACAATTAAAGTACCGATAAACCCGAATTCAGCTTTTGGTGCTCCAGAACCTGTATTCGCGTAGGTGTGGCTCGCAACGCGACCGTCCCTGGCGCTGCCTCCGAGCCCCGAGGCTGCTTGCCAACAGGCCGGCGCATCGTGCCGGTGCCCGTCCTCAGGGAGCCGTGGCCTAGTCCCGATAACAAAAGCGGGGCCCGGGCTTACCACCCTGGCCCCGCACGAACACGAAAAGACTCGTGCGTCTGATGCGCGAGGTTTAGTCGCAGCCGGCGTCGAACTGAGTCTGGAACTCGAGGAAGTCGAAGATGGTCAGGATGCCATCACCATCGAAGTCGGCGGCCAGATCGCCATCGCTGAAGAGGGTCTGGAACGCGAGGAAGTCGAAGATGGTCAGGACGCCGTCGCCGTCGATGTCGGCGGGGCAGGCGACGCCGCCGAAGAACTCGATGTCACGCGGGCCGTCACCCGCGTAGCGCAACGTCATGGAACCCAGACCTGGGGAAACTTCCGAGGTCGCTTCGAACGAAACCTCGTACGCGCCACCGGATGCGGCGATAGCCGGGAACGTGACATCGATCTGTTGCGGGCCAGTCTCGCCGGAGAACGAGACGTCGGTAACCTCAACACCATTGATGAGCAGCGTCCAATCCAGCGTTTCGCCGAGACTCGAGCGAACGATGTCAAAGTCCCAAACGACACGGGTGATCTCGCCGAGCGAAGAGGTGAAGGTCTCCGTGACTCGGTCACCGCGTGCCTCGGACCAGAAGAAGCCGACCTCGTCGTCATCGATGAATCCCAACGATCCGACCACGTCCGAGTCATCGGACGGGAAGCCGAAGGAATCGCCCGGCGTGGATGACCCGGTGGTGTAGGCGATGTCGTCGAAGCAGGTCTCGCGACCGTTGACGCGGATCGAGCCGATGGTCTCCGTGGAGACGAAGCTGAGGTCCTCCATCGTGCCGTCGCCGGGGCCCCAACCGTCGGCGTCGGTAAACGTGCCGATGAGAGTACCCGACATGTCGAAGAACTCGATCACATCGGCGCCCACGCCCGCGGCAGTGGCCGAGAACGAGAAGCCGGTGATGCCACCGATGCCGGTGAAGTCGTAGGTGAAGTCGCCGAAGCCGAACTGCACGCCGAACTTGGTGCCGCTGGTGGGCGCCACGGGGCCGCCGGGAGCGCGGAAATCGAGCCAGTCGCCGGCGTCGACCGAGCGGTGGTCGACCGAGCCGGCGATGATCGGAACGGTGCCGCCGAAGACCGAAGTGATCGGCGTACGGCCGCCGGCGTAGCTCTCATAATCATCGGTGGCATCGGGTGTAAACGTGCCCGGGGTAACCTGGGCGAACGAGGTGCCGGCGGCGGCCAGGATGGTCGCGGCGGCAAAAGCCTTCTGAGTGTTGATCATCTCTTCAAACCCCATTTGCAAATGGATCCATGGGTTGGCCCCGGCACCGTGCCGACACCGACGAAACACTACCGTGGCCGACATACTGCCGGCCGCGGGTCAGCAAGCTCTCCTGGGAATCTGTGCCCGGCGGCCATGCACCGAACGCTTCTCCCATTCTCTCAAGCGGCCTCGCCCACCAGGCGAGCCGCGACGAGCGCTCATCGGGCCCGTTCACATCTCCGTGCCGGCCCGTCCAGGTCGGCAGCTCGTGTTCGATAGGGACACACACAGCGTGCAAACAAACCACGAAAGGCTAACGAACGACCGGTGGCTCATTTCCGGATCGGGATGCGATCCACGTGTTCGAGTGTGTGCTCACCTCCACGAACCGGTAAATATAGCATGGCGATTCGGACCGCCTATGTCAAGCGGTTTCTTTGCTTCCACGCGACAAAAGCGACACCCACAAATCCAATCTGGCTCTGTGGTAGCGTGGAGTCCGTATCTATATCGACAAAACTCGCGTCGCGAGAGTCCCGAACCTCGGGCATTGCCCATCGAAACCGAACCCGTGAGACCGCGGTTCTCTCGGCGCAAAAAACAGGACCCGGGCTTTACACCCGGGTCCCGCATCAACACCAGAAGGCTCGAACGTTCAGCGTGCGATCAATCGCAGCCGGCGTCGAACTCGTTCTGGAAGGCGAGGAAGTCGAAGATGGTGAACAGGCCATCGTCGTCGAAGTCGGCGTACGGATCCATCGAATCGAACGCGTTCTGGAAGCACAGGAAGTCGAAGATGGTCAGGCTGCCATCCTCATCGCAGTCGGCGCGGCAGCCAGTGTCGCCACCGAGCACGAAGTTCAGGTAGTTCTCCCAGAGCTGGATGGCGCTGGCGCTGTCGTTCATCTCGTCAGCAACCCAGCTGCCGATGGTGCGGCCGTCGTTGCCAACCCACACGACCGGGTTGCCGGCGCCGGCCTGTTGGGCGACGGGCACCGAACCGCCGGCGAGCGTGGCCTGGACGCCATCGCTGCCCCACTGCTGGAAGAAGTCGGTGATCGGAACGACCACGCCGCTGAAGAGGGTGTCGGCCTCGGGGGTGCCGGTCGAAGTGATGCTGGGGTTGGCCTGCGTCGAGAAGCTGCTGCCGCCCGTCGCACCCATCGGGCTCAGGAGCTGCGGCCAGCCGCCGAAGCCGGTGTCGCCCCAGGTCGAGACCACGACCTTGCCGCCGTCGTTGATGTAGTTGACGATCGGGCCGAAGTCGGTCAGCAGCGTGCTGGGCATGTCGAGCGCCACGGCGGCCCAGCCCTGGCTGGTCAGCAGTGTGTTGAAGTCGGCGGTACCGGCGACGGTGGTCGTGCCGATGTTGGCCGCCGCCGTAGCCGCGTAACCGCTGACGCTGTTTTGGTCGAGGACGAGGATGTCCTCACCGGGAGGAATCGGGGCGTTGTCATCCACGCGGACGGCCGCGCCGCCACCGCCGAACGGGTCGAGGGTCACGGTGACCTCGACGGTGTAGCTGCCGGGCGTGGTGATCTCGACGAAGCCGCTGGACCAGCGCTCGTCATCGAACGCGCCGTCGTAGTCGCCGCCGATGTCGTCGCCGGTCGTGGTTGGCGCGCTGGTATCGAACGAGGCGATCTCGGTGGCGCCATCGAGCACGCGGACGCTGAACTGATCGCCCGACAGGAACGCGTCGGTGACCTTGATGAAGCGGCACGAGCCGGTGACGTCGACGGGCACGGTCACCACGTCGCCCAGGCCGCCCCAGGTGAAGGGCGTCCAGTCCTGGCACGGGGCCGGCGGGACGGCGTCGATGGCGATGTCATCGAAGCAGGTCTCGCGACCGGTGACGCGAGCCGAGCCGATGAGCGTTGACGAGGTGAAGCTAAGGAACTCCATCGTTCCGTCGCCAGGGCCCCAGCCGTCGCCGTCGGTGAACGAGCCGATGGGGCTGCCGGACATGTCGAAGAACTCGATGGTGTCCGCGCCCACGCCGGCCGCGGTGGCCCAGAACGAGAAGCCCGAGACGCCGCCGATGCCGGTGAAGTCGTACGTGAAGTCGCCGAAGCCGAACTGCACGCCAAACTTGCTGCCACTGACCGGGGCAACGGGGCCACCGGGGCTGCGGAAGTCGAGCCAATCGCCGGCATCGACCGACCGGTGATCAACGGAGCCGATGATGATCGGCACGGTGCCGCCGAAGACCGACGAGATCGAGGTGCGACCGCCGGGGTAGCTCTCATAGTCGTCGGTCTGGGTCGGGGTAAAGCTGCCCGGGGAAACCTGGGCAAACGTCGTGCCGGCGGCGGCCAGGAGGGCGCCAGCGGCGAGAGTCGTGGTCGTGATTTTCATCTCTTCAATTCCCATTTGCAAATGGTTCAGACAGATGGCCCGGCACGACGCCGGAACCCACGAGAGAAACAAGCCGTGACCGGCGCAAGACCGGCCGCGGGTCAGCAAGGACATGGTTTTCCGCTATCGCGGCAAGCGTGCGCAACGCACCTCTCCCTCACCCCACTCGACAACCCTCGCCGAGCGGGCACACGAACACACAGCCCACGGACAGCGGTACAAGAGCGCCGCCGCCCTCTACGGGCGTTCTCGATCATCGCGGAAGGTGCGCGCAACTATGCCGTGCCGGCTACTCCGAGCGGCAAACGAATCTGGATACGCGTTGGCAGGTCGCGTTCAAGAATACTGTGGCCCCCCACGATTCTCTATTGCTAGCATGCCAGACGAGGACACGGATGTCAAGCCCAAATCGCCCACGCAGCCGATTTTTTTTGTCTAGTTTCGCGCTGCTCGCCGTGATCGTGCTGTTCGTCGCGGGCTTCCTGCTGCTCTCACGCGCGCGCGCCGAGCTGAGGGCGGACATCTATCGCGATCGGCTCGAAGACGTCGCGCAGGACTACGCGGTGCTGGCCGAGCGCTTCAACTCGGCCGTGACGCAGGCGGCGGTGACCGAGCTGGTCGTCGAAGATGGCGAGATGAGCGTGCGGGTGCGAAGCCGGCGCGGCGTTGAGACCGTGATCCCAACCTCGCTCGATCCCGCAAGCGAGATCTACGTGGACTACGTCGTGATCGGCGGGCGGCTGTGGATCCGGCGGGTCTTCGACGATCGCACGCCGCCGGTCGAGGGCGTGGTGATCGACCCCAGCCTGGTGGACGTCGACTGGGACGAGCCGGGCTCGCAGGTAGGCAAGGCCGTCTACAGGGCCCTGGGCGAGGGCGTCTGGCAGGTCAGCGTGACCGGGCAAGGGGCGCTCGGGCTCGTGCGCGTGGATGAGGCCCGCCGCCAGCCGCTGATCGAGGCTCCCGAGGTGCTCGAGTTCGACACGATTGAGGCGACCGTGCGTGAGGAGCAGGAGCGGGTATCGTTTGGCGACCTCGTGCGCAAGGCCTTTGGCGGATAGGCAATAGGCATTGGGCGATAGGCAATGGGTCGGAGGTCCGCGAGCTTATGCTCGCGGCTCGGATGGATGACCGTTTGGAGTCAGGCATGAGCGACGCGGTGGCGGATGGGGCCAGCACGGCCCAGGGCAAGTCGATGGAAGAGCTGGTCAGCCTGTGCAAGCGGCGCGGGTTCATCTATCCGGCCAGCGAGATCTACGGCGGGCTCAACGGCTTCTGGGACTACGGCCCCCTGGGCGTGCAGCTCAAGAAGAACCTTGCCGACCGCTGGTGGCGCGACATGACGCTCACGCCGCCGACGCGCGACGGCGAAGCGGTCAAGATCGTCGGCGTTGATTCAAGCATCATCCAGAACCCGCGCGTGTGGGAGGCCAGCGGGCATGTGGGCGGGTTCAGCGACCCGATGGTCGACTGCACCGAGACCAAGTTCCGGTATCGAGCCGACCACCTCATCTGCCTGGGCGAGAAGGGCGATACGAGCGGGCAGATCTACGTGCACGTGGAGGACGACGACGAGTCCTACGCCGCAGCGCGCAAGAAGCTGGACAAGTACAAGAAGCGTTCGCTGGGCGACGACGAGATCGATACGTGCCCGTTCGTGTCGCTGAGCGCCGAGGAGCGAGCGATCGCCGTTGGCCCGCACGCCAAGGCCCCCGGCACGCTCACCGAACCGCGTGCGTTCAACCTGATGTTCCAGACCTACGTCGGCGCGACCGCGAGCGAGGACGACAAGGCGTATCTCCGCCCCGAGACGGCCCAGGGCATCTTCATCAACTTCGGCAACGTCGTCGACACGTCGCGCGTGCGCGTACCGTTTGGCATTGCGCAGATCGGCAAGGCCTTCCGAAACGAGGTGACGCCGCGCAACTTCATCTTCCGCTCGCGTGAGTTCGAGCAGATGGAGATGGAGTTCTTCTGCCACGCCGACGACGCGAAGCAGTGGCTCGACTACTGGGTCGAGCAGCGCAAGCGCTGGTGGATGAGCGTCGGGCTGAGCGAGGACAACATGATCGTCCGTAAGCACGACGACGACGAGCTCGCGCACTACTCGAAGAACGGCGCGGGCACGTACGACATCGAGTATCGCTGGCCGTTCACGCACCCGGGCTTCGGCGAGCTCGAGGGCATCGCCCACCGCAGCAACTTCGACCTCAGCCAGCATAAGGAGCACTCCAAGAAGAAGCTGGAGTACTTCGACCAGGAACGCAACGAGCGGTACCTGCCCGACGTCATCGAGCCGGCGGCGGGCTTGACGCGAGGCGTGCTCGCGCTCCTATGCGAGGCGTTCACGCCCGACGACTCACGCGCGAGCAAGGTGGTCATGAAGTTCGAGCCGAGCCTGGCGCCCATCAAGGCGGCGGTGTACCCGCTGGTCAACAAGGACGGCATGCCCGAGGTCGCCGAGAAATTGGTGACCGAGCTGCGCCGCCGCTTCGGGCACACCGGGCTCATCGAGTTCGACGCCAAGCAGAGCATCGGCAAGCGCTACGCCCGCATGGACGAGGCCGGCTGCCCCGTGTGCTTCACCATCGACGGCGACACCATGTCCGACCAGACCGTGACCTACCGCGATCGCGACACCCTCGCACAGGACCGCATCGCGATCGATCAGGTGCCGAACTGGTTGGGCGACAAGCTGGGCGCTTAGGTCGCTTTAGCAGCCCGCATCGAACGCGTTCTGGAACGCCAGGAAGTCGAAGAGTGTGAGCTCGCGATCGCCATCGAGATCGACGGTGCTATCGCCTTCGCTGAAGAGGTTCTGGAAGGCGAGGAAGTCGAAGAGCGTCAGCTCGCCGTCGCGGTCGAGGTCGGTGAGGCAACGAACGCGCTGGTTGTCGCGGATGCCGATCTGCGCGGACTGCACTGTCACGCCGTCGGGCACATCGAAGACGTCGGCATCGAAGGCAAAGTCCTGCGCACGAGAGAGGAGAAAGCCCGCGCTCCAACGCTCCGTTGTTGCGGGGACCTCGGTCGATCGCGCTACTCGCATCCGAAGCGTGACGGGCGTGTTTACTGGGACGCGGAAGCCCGCAAGCTCAACGATGCGGTCCGGTGGCACACCCTGGATGTCCCCACCCTCTTCGAACTCGAAGTCTCCGGAATCGGTAATTGTCGCGCGGAAGGTGCCGGTCCGGACATCGCCATTGAGTTCGAATTGCTGCTCTTCGATCCAAACCGCGCCGGCGATTGTGTCGAGGCAACAGACTTGTACAGTTCCCACGCCATAGAGGATGGTGACGCCGACCTCGATCGGCTCGCTTCCACTGGACTCAAACACGACGTCGCTGAACGTTACTTCCGCCCAGGCTCTCGTGCGTGTCTCCGGGCCGCCGCCGAGGTCGCGTCCGACGCCCAACGACGCTCCAACGATTCCACGATCGATGAACCTCGTGAAGGGGAACAGCAGCGTCGCACGCTGCAAACCGAACGGCTTCGAGGCCCGGGTCTCGAACGGGGTGGACTCGACGCGCACGACCTCGGGCTCGTCATCGAACTGGTAGCCGGCCTCGAACCTCGCCTGACCGGCCGCAAGCGATGTGCACAGACCCACTGTCAGTGCTGCCACCCCCACTCCCTTTAACGTGTTCACGAATGCCTCCTTGTGCTCAAGACTCGGAATTCTGCTACTCGTACCAGCGAGCCGGGACTGGGTTGCGGCATCTCCAACGCAAAACGCCCGGCGACCCGCTGATGCGGGTCGATACCGGGCGTGCGTACACGGGAGTGCTCGTGCTCAGATAGGGGACTTATGGACAGCCGGCCGCGAACGAGCTCTGGAATTCGAGGAAGTCGAAGATCGTGAACAGGCCGTCGCCGTCGAGGTCGGCCAGCGGATCGCCGGCATCAAACAGGCTCTGGAACTCCAGGAAGTCGAAGATCGTGAGCTCACCGTCGCCGTCGAGATCGGCATCGCACGCTGCGAGCGCGACGGTCAGGGTTGCCGCGGCTCTGATGCGATCCTCACCGAAAACCAAGTCTTCGTTGAGATGGAAGCCCACGAGCGAGTCATCGAGCATTACACACGACAAGAACACGCCGCCGCGGACACCCACCACTGTGGGCGTGGTGGTCAGGTCCATCGCGACGCCATCGAGCGTCGCGCTCTTGACGGTGAGGTTCATGGTGACGCCCGAGCCGTCGCCGGTGGGCCGGCCGAGGCGGAAGGCGTCGCCGACGAGCCCACCGGAGATGTTGATCGTGCCGTCGTAGGCGCGGAACTCAGAGCCCTGCGCACCACCGGCCATGTTGTCGATGGGGTCGACGCCGCCGCGGCCGTCGAGGATGGCGCAGTTGCGGTCCATGGCCCCGCCGGACATGTCGACAACGCCCTTCTCGACGACGAAGTCTCGGCCGATGGTGCCGCCGGTGATGGTCAGTCGGTTGTCGATGGTCTTCATGAAACCATTGCGGCCGACCGAGCCACCAGAGATGGTCGCGGTCGCGCGATCATCGAGCTGCAAGGCGCCCTCGATCTCGCCGTCGGTGATGCTGACGGTCGCGTCGTCGATCGCGAGGATGAAGGTATCGACCGTACCACCACTCATGTTGAACGTCGCGTCGTCCTCGATGATGAATGCTGCCTGACCACCCGCGACGAGGCCGGCGTCTCCGCCCGACATGTTGCACACGGTGTTGCCCTGCAGCCACACACCGCGGCGGGTCTGGCCGTCGATGATGTTCAGCGTGGTGGTGCCAACTCCGCCGACGAACTTGACGCGGATGAGCTCACCGCCATCGAGGTTGTACGTCACGTCTTCGACGAAGTGATCGATGGTCGGGAAGCCCGAGGCACCGCCGAGATCGATGTTGACCGTGGCGCCGTTGAAGGTGAATGCACCGGTGCCCGAGTCGGGAAAGAGCTCTCCGCCGCTCGTGACGTTAACCGTCGCTCCCGGATTCGCGGTGAACCACGACTCGGCCGGAAGGTCATCCGGCGGGATGTTGATGACCTGGGCTTGGGCGGCGCCGGCGAGGCCGGCAGAAGCGACGAGAGCGGCGAGGGTGAGGCGGGTCACGGCGAATCTCCTTGAGGTGTGGGCCCCCACGAGTTGGCGGCCTGGCATGTCCTGCCAGTTCAAGGAGCGCAGCATCACGCCACCGGTCACGCAAACAACAGATTCTCAACACACCACTTCGTAACCTGGGCGCTCTGGGCACACCCGGGGTTCTTCATGGCCGGTTCTTGGACGCAGGATCGCCGGGCTTACGGACAGCCGGCATCGAACGCGTTCTGGAAGATCAGGAGATCGAAGATGGTGAGCTCGCCGTCGAAGTCGAGGTCGGCGGTGGGATCGTTCTCGTCAAAGAGGTTCTGGTACGCGAGAAAGTCGAAGATGGTCAGCTGGCCGTCTCGGTCGAGGTCGGTGATGCAGCGGACACGCTGATTGTCTCGGATACCGATCTGGCCGGACCGGACGGTGACGCCATCGGGCACCTCGAAGACATCCTGCTCGGAGGCGAAGTCCCACGCGGACGCGGGGCTGTAGCTGGTCTGGAATCGATCGGTCGTTGCGGGCACCTCGATCGACCGCTGCACGCGCACCCTGAACGTCACGGGCGTGTTCACCGGCACCCGGAACCCATCGAATCGGAACTGGCGATCCGGCGGAAAACCACCCTCGAGAAATCCGGTCGTTTCGACGTCCGGGGGGCCAGAGGGGACCACCGTCGCCGTGAGTGTGCCCGTGCGAGAATCGCCGGCGAGCTCGAAGTCGTGTCGTGCTCGGAAGGTCGCCCCAGCGATCACATCGGAGCAGCAGAATGCGATAGGCGCGGAATCGAACCGGATGCGAAAGCCAACCTCGATGGGCTCGCTCGCGCTCGACTCGAACACGACGTCGCTGAACTCCACCTCGGTCCACCCGAGCGTGAGCAACGCATCGCCACCATCTCGGCCACGACTCGCGGAAACCGTGACGTCCGCGAATCCCCCGAACTCGGTCCTGGTAAACGGGAAGACCAGCGTCGTTCGCTGTGCCCGCATGTCCCGCTCGACCTGCGTGAAGAACGGCGTCGGCTCGACCCGAACCACCTCGGGCTCATCGTTGAATCGGTATCCGGCCTCGAACCTCGCCTGGCCGGCCGCGATCGAAGTACAAACCCCGATCATCGTGACCGCCACCGTTCCCATTCCCATCGCCTTGTGCACGGTTGCCTCCCCTTCTTCATGACCGCCGTCTCACGACTCGTACCGGCCGGCAAGCCCGGGGTTGCGGGGGTCTTGGCAAGGCAACCGCCCGGCGATCGCTCAGTGCTTTGGCGATCGCGGGGCGATTGTGGGGCGGAAATCCGTCGGCGCTGGGAGGGGCCTCTATGGACAGCCGGCGTCGAAGGCGTTCTGGAACGCGAGGAAGTCGAAGATATCCAGGCTCGGCGTGCATGTCGTTGGGTTGAAGTCGGCCCGGCGCTCGCCCGCGTCGAAGGCGTTCTGGAACGCCAGAAAGTCGAACACGGTCAGCGAGCCATCGCCGTCAAGGTCGGCCGGGCACGGCGCGTTGTCGACCAGCGCGTCGTAGTGCTCCCCAATCTCGTCGTCCGCAAGCAGGCGGTCGTAGAGGACGACCTCGTCCACGTTGCCGCTGAAGTACCGCACGAAGTCGGTCGCGCGCTGCACGTAGAACGGCGAGGCCTGTACGTCCGGTACGCCGGCGCCGGGCAGAGAGAAATCGCGATCGATGTCTACCTCTTCGCCGTTGATGAACAGCCGCGATCCGGTAATGTCGTCGTTCGTGCCATCGCCAGCGTCACGCGTCCACACGATATGGACCCACTGGCCGAGGGTGTAGTTGTCCAGCGACGTGGCACCACCGTTGTAGAAGCCGACGTATGGACGCGATTCGTCGTTGCGCAGGATGCTGAAGTACACCGACTGCCCGGTCCGCGGTGCCCCCCAGTGGAGGAACGGCGCGTAAAACGGGTTCTGCGGCGTCGCGAAGACTCGAACGACGGCCTCGGCGGTGAAGGTCGGGTTGCCGGTCAGTGAAGCGGGCACGTCGGACGCCGACTCCACGTATGGCTGTGACGGGTGCTCAAAGCAGGCAGCGGTATCGCCCTGGATCGATGCATCGCCCAGGAACACCGGGCCGAAGAACACGCCGTTGAAGTCGGTGCCCAGCGTGCCGTAGTTGATGGCCTCGGTCGCGCCGACGGCCTCATCGAAGCGGTACCACAGGAGCGGGCTCTTATCTTGCACGAGGTCCTGGTACGCCACGGGCGAGGCCAGCACCTGCGACGCCAACGCGGCAACACACACGATCGGGGTCTTCATGGTTTCTCTCCTCCACTGAGGCAGCATTGTATCGCGCGGCACGTGTGCCCCTGATGGGTCACTTGGGTGGTTATCGAACCCTCATGACGGTGGTGTATGTCAGCATCTTAATGTACGCCTAACACCTGTACACTCGGCGAGCGTACGGCCAGCATCGCTAACACTTGCGCCGTACTCACCACCCACGGCAGACGATACCAAACCGGAATCCTATTGCTTCCAGTGTACAGCCAGACTCCATGTCCAACACAACTTCACACCCATCACACGAGCCGCTGCATTGTACGACACCGCTCCATGGCCAACCAATCATCGAACTTCAATGACTTTGTTACGCCGCGTCTCCCGCCGCTGCAGGCAAGCACAGTTAACGGCCACCACACATCGCTATCCAATTTGGGGAGATGACTATGAACCATGGCGGTCTAGGAGTTTACGAGAGCGGATACCTGAGCCTGCCACCCGAGCTAATGGAGCAAGCGTTTGTTGGACGTGATGGCACGATGTATGGCATTTTCTACCCCCCGCGAATTGGGCAGCCCGGATACCCCGCTATCGGCCATCATCTTGATATCATGTTGACGCCAATACCCTACCGATTTTGGCCTCGAACAGCCAGACTCATGATTCGCATGCCTCATCAACCTGAAATGATCCATAGTATTAGTGCTTTTCTTGAGTCAAAAGGCGTCTCGATTGTACAGGCTGAAAGCACACGTTCCGGATATCGCTACGAAACATGGTCTTTCTACCTTGTATTTGAAGATATCGATACGCTCTCTTTCGACAATAAACGAAGCGTATATATCGAAACGCATAATAAGCTATCGGATCTCTGCAACGCGATCGAGCTTGAGTGTGGCCCCGCACTTTTCGTTGAACCTAACGACATAGATTTGTCGAGTGCCGTGCATCCGTCGTACAATACCGCTCTTGCGTACTTTCACAATCAGGTGCAGGAGGCTCATTCAAGTGCAGGCGATGACACATGGATCCGAGAACCCTTCTCCATGCAATGTAAGGGTCCGGGCCTATTAGAATCGACTCCCGGACGCAGTGATCTCAAGTTCGTTGTCGACTTCTTGCAGCGTCGGCATCGCGTATCGCTGGATCCCGCAGTTGTATTTGCCGGGTTCCACACCCACTACCTGAACATGCGCATCGCGCTGATTCCTCAACAAGACCTACAGCAATTCCAAGAAATCGTGGTGGATTACACACGTATCGGACAATCCGATTCATGCACGGGTTTGATCGCACACATTACGAGCCACTTCAAGTCGCACTTCAATGCCTGGAGTTTTCACAGCAGGTCGTTCGACAACGAAATCGGCCACGAGTCTGGGCGACTTGTGTTTGTCGTCATGGTCCAGAACACCGGATCACTCGGCATAGGCTCCAACCAAGACCCACATCGTGAAGTAGAGAAAGCGCTGGAACCACTCACCGGAGTCTGGGAAGAGTATCAGATCGAAGCCAACGTACGGCACATCACGACGAGCCGCGTTCAGAGAAAGCTGTCGAAGGCAAGACTTGATAGAGGCAGATTTGATGTGTTCCTGAGTCACTGCCAGAAGGACCGTGACGTGGCGAACAGAATTCGATTGGAACTTCGTAGCGCTGGCTTGTCCTGTTACTTGGCAGATGAAGCGATCGCGTATGGAGATCTCTTCAATGACGATATCTTGGAGGCGTTAAAGGACTCTCGAGAACTGTGTGTATTGTTTACAAAAGAGAGCATGGAAAGTGAATGGGTAAAGACAGAGTGGGGTGCAGCGTGGGCCCTGAACAAAGTCATCACACCCGTGCTTCATGGGGGAACCAAGATCGCCGATTTGCCTCCGAGGCTCCAGTCACGACATGCTGTTGAGACGATTGGTGACATTAACAGGTACGCAGAGGCGCTGAAGCGAAGACTGGACGTGGAAATGCTCGGTTGAGCCCGAACTAGTGACCAGGCGCTACGCGTTGATCACGCGTCCCTCGCTGGCCAGCGCCGCCTCGTGCACGCTCTCGTGCATCGTCGGGTGGGCGTGGACGGTGGCGATGATCTCCTCGGTCGTGGCCTCCAGGCGTCGCGCCAATGACAGCTCGGCGATCAGTTCGGTCGCCTGGTCGCCCATGATGTGCGCGCCGAGGATCTCGCCGCGGGGAAGGCCGCGGATGATCTTGCAGAAGCCGTCGGTGTGGCGCGTGGCGATGGCCTTGCCCAGCGCGCTGAAGGGGAACTTGCCGGCCTGGTAATCCTGCCCGGCCTTGAGGCCCTTCTCCTTGAGGGCGCGCTCGGTGTAGCCGATGCTCGCGACCTGCGGGTGGCAGTACGTGCAGCCGGGGATGATGGAGTAGTCCATCGGGATGGGCTCGTGGTCGAGCTTGCCTTCCTTCCACGCGAAGCGCTCGACGCACAGGATGGCTTCCTCGCTCGCCACGTGCGCGAGCCACGGCGCACCGATGACGTCGCCGATGGCATAGATGCCCTCGAGGTTGGTCTTGTAGTCGATGCGCTGCTCGCCGAGGTTCGCTGGGTCGTAGTCGGTCTTGATGTGGTCCTTGACGGTCTCGAGCCCCAGCTTGTCGTCGAACAGCCCGTCGAAGCGACCCTTCACGCCGACGGCCAGCAGCAGCTTGTCGGCCTCGAGCACTTCCTTCTTGCTCTCGTCGGCCTTGCCGTCCTTGAAGGGCGCGACGGTGACCTTCACGCCCTTGGCGTTGGTGTCGACCGCGGTGCTCGCCATCCCCAGCTTGAACTCGATGCCGGCCTTCTTGTAGAAGCGGAGCATCGCCTGGCTGACGTCGTCGTCCTCGACGGGCATGATGCGGTCCATCATCTCGACGACGGTGACCTTGGTGCCGTAGGCGTGGTAGAAGTAGCCGAACTCCATGCCGATGGCGCCCGAGCCGACGACGATGAGGCTCTTGGGGAAGCTCTTGTTGAACATCGCCTCGCGCGCGCCCCAGATGTGCTCGGAGTCTCCGAACTTCGCGAACGGCAGGTCTCGCGCGACCGAGCCCGTCGCGATGATGACCTTGTCGGCCGTGATCGTCTCACGCGGCTTGGCGGCGGGCTTGGCCGGCGCGTCGGTGCGTTCTTCCTGGACCTCGCAGTCGTAGATCTCGATCTTGGCGGGCGTCTTGCCCTTGGCGGGCGAGACGATCTTGGCGCTGGCCTGGATGTGCTCGATCTTGTTCTTCTTGAGCAGGAAGCCCACGCCCTGGTTGAGCTTGCCGGCGACCTCGCGGCTGCGGCCGATGACCTGGTCCCAGTCGAAGCCGATCTTGCCGGTGATCTTCATGCCCCACTCTTGCTTCTCGTGGAGCTTCTCCATCAGCTCGGCGTTGCTGAGCAGGGCCTTGGACGGGATGCAGCCCCAGTTGAGGCACACGCCGCCGAGCTTGGCGCGTTCGATGCACGCGGTCTTGTAGCCCAGCTGGGCAGCGCGGATGGCGCCGACGTATCCGCCGGGGCCCGAGCCGATGACAACGACGTCGAAGTGCTTGTCCGCCAAGGTGTTGCCTTTCTGATTGGTCGCAAGGTGCGCGGGACGGTCTGGAACGGAAGGGCAGTCTAGGTGGTTGCTTCGTGACTCGTAGGCGGTGTTGGGGGAGGCTTGAGGGATGGCGCGTCGCCCCAGCTGCCCGCGCCAAACCGGGCAAGCCGCGCCAAACCACCCACGCACGCCGCCGGGAACGCGATTGGCTGGATCGGCCCTTCGCGGCAATGGACGCTTTCTTGCGGAGGTGGTCCATGACCGCACATCGACGCTACGAGTGGAAGGACGCTTCGAAGGTACTCGGTTCGCTCGGAGGCACGCTGGCCTGCGTAGCAGCAGCGATGGGTCAAGAGGCGCAGCAGCCCGTGCTCATCGCCACCGACGCCACGTTCGGCTCGCCCATGGTCTATCGCATCGACGCCAGCACGGCGAGGGTCATCGAGGCCAAGCCGCTCACCGGCACCGGGACCATCGGCCCCACCCCACTTGGGGGGCTCGCCTTCGACGGCCAGGGCCGGCTCATCGGCTTCACGCCCAGCACCGACAACACCGTCTACGAGATCGACCGGGCGACCGGCCAGGCCACACGAATCGGCCCGCTCCGCCTGAGCGCACGCGAGGGCGGCATGACGATCGCCGAGGACGGCACCATCTTTGCCGCCCGCACGGGCAGCCCCGCCCGGCTGTTCACGATCGATCCACGCACCGGCAGCGGCTCGACGGCCACACGCCTGGACATCACCACCGATCTTTCGGGCCTGGCGACCCGCGACGACGGCATGCTCATCGGCCTCGACCTTCGCGAGACCGATGGCCCGGCCGCTCTCCGCGAGATCGATCCCGACACAGGCGCCACGCGAGTGCTCGCCGCTATCGCCGCGGCCGCCCCGCTCGACGACGTCGGCGGCATGACGATCATCGACGGCCCCGAAGGCCCTGTGGGCTACTTCGTGGTGACCGGCGACGCATCGGGGTCGGCAGCGGAGCTCTGGCGATTCGATCCGTACGCGGGCGATCAAGTGCTCGTTGGTGAGATCTCGGGCGCTGACGGAACCGTGGCCGCCGTGACCGGGCTCGCCGGGCTGCCGTGCGAGCAATGCCAGGCCGACCTCGACGGCGATTGCCGCGCCACGTTCTTTGACTTCCTCCACCTAAGCAATTGGTTCGACGCTGGCGATGCGCGCGCCGACCTCAACGGCGACGGCTCGATCGACGTCGTCGACTTCCTGTTCTTCCTTGGCGTGTTCGAGGCGGGGTGCTAGGCCGTTATCGCACCCACGCGCCACGCGGCCGAGCAGCTCGGGCAGGTTGTGCATCCGTCTTCGTCGGCTGCTATGCCCACGAGCGGTTCGAGGCACACCCTGCAACGGCCCTTGGGAAAGAACGCGTGTTCGACCGCATCGCCGGGACTCTCACACTCCCGAGAATCCCTGATCGTCGCGATCATCAACACGATGCCCAAGACGATGTACGACCATGGCAACCAGTGCAAGAAATCGTCGGGCAGCAGAGCGATAGCTAGGAACCACGCACACCAAAAACCGACGAACCGACCGATTCGACCGAGCATAAATCGGCGGAGCGGCGCGTCGCCCCACCACTTCGACGGCCAGGAATACACCTCTCGCGCCGACCCAGGAATCCACCGCTCAGCAATGTGGCGAACGCCACGATCGTCGATGATGAGCTGCGCAGCCGTACGTCGAGCGGATTTCGCCAGGTACGCCGTCTCCATGTTCCACACGCTGGCGCACGCGGGACATGTCTTCAACCCGTCATCTGATGGAGCCACGCCTGTGAGGTCAACGCCACACGCCGGGCAGCATCCGCGCCGCGCGATCTGGCGCGCCCGATACGGCCGCTCATGATTCTGCGCCATGGAGAAGAACACAAGGCCCGCGGGGATCGCGAATACGGACATGCATCCGAGCATCATCCGCGCATCGCGCCATGTGCCGAACCTCACGTAGTCCATGATTGGTGCAATGGCCACGAACACGACCAGAAAGATAAAACACAAGACCAGGTAGGGCGTCGACGCCGCCGAGAGCCACACCTTGCCCAAGGTCGGCAGCATCAGCGGCGGGATTCGCGTGACGGACACGCGCTCCAGCCGATCGTCGAGCATGTAGAAGCGGTGACCCATGCGTCGCCGATGGTACCACAAACCAGCTCGATCGCGTCTACGAAGTTTCGATGATCGCGTCGTAGGCCCTTCCCGCCCGACCTAACAACCTGATCTGCTGGCCAAAGCCCGGGCTTTCCAGCACCGTGGTACCTTCCGGGACCGCCTCCCCACCGGGCTTGCGCAACACCGAGATGCAATCGATCATCGCCTTGTCCTTCGGGCCGGCCTTGGTGCACAGCTCCTGCATCGGTACGGCCAGCCCGCACTCGATCGCTCGGGTGCGCACAAGCTCGGCGTTCACGGTCCGGGCCCGCCAATGCCGGGGAGCACCCTCCGGCAGTTGGAGGTCGGCAAGGTTGCTGTGATGGATGAACGCAAACCCGCCGGGCCGCAGTACGCGCGCGATCTCGGCGATGTATGGGCCCATCACATCCATCTCGGCGTGCACGAGGCTGTCATAGCTGAAGCACAGATCGATCGGCCCGTTAATATCGCCCAGCGTGCGTCCGTCACCGAGCACGAGCTTGACACGATCGCCGAAGCGCTCCCGGCACGCATCCAGACACCCCTGATCGATATCAACCACCGTCAGCGTGTGCGCATGGTGTAACAGATACTGCGTCCAACGCCCGTGCCCGGGCGCGATCTCCAGCACGTGCGGCTTCTCGGGCAGCGCGTTCAGGAGTGGCAGCACCCGCGGCAGCAGTATGCCGTGCCACCAGCGCTCGCTGCCGCCGCCGAGCGTCGACCACTCGTCACCGGCCATCGACCAGTGGTGCTCCGCCCACTTCTTCTTGTTCTCTTCGAGCGAGGGCATGCTCGAGCGTCCTTAGCTCGTGCCAGCGAGCTTGCGCACCGTCATGTCGAAGCGCTTGACCATCTGGCTGTGCAGCGCCCAGACGGCGGCGAGATGGATGCCCGCGCTGGACGCGGCACCAATCAGCAATGCGACGCGCGCCGTCAGCAGCCCGTTGGTCCCTGAGGTGGTCACCGTCTCGTACATCGCATCGACGGGCTCGACCAGCGCGAGCCCGGTGGCGAACGGCGAAAGGCCAAGGAGCGCTGGGCCCACGGCAGGAATCGAACGCCCGGCGTTGAACCCGCAGCCACCCACGACCGCGGCAACGATCGCCGCCACGATGACCGCCCCCACCACCGACGCGATGGCGCCCTTGCTCTTTAACGACCAGTGCAACCCAATCATGACACACAACGCCATGAAGGGTGCCGCGGACAGCGCCAGCAACAACCCAGCCTCGGGCAGCACAACGGGGATCATCGTGCCGCTCAGCACGGCGCCGGCGGGCACCTGAGCGTTGTCGGGTTGGCTCAAGCCACCAATCAACGCGTGCGCTCCCGCGAGCAGCATGGTCACTACCGGCACGGCGATCATCGGCAACAGGTACGCGACCAAGCCGCGCATCTTGCCGCCCAGATACTCTCCCGGCGTGACCGGCGTGGTAAGCAGTAGGTCAAGCGTGCCATCCTCACGTTCGCGGCTGATCGCCGTCGCCGACATGTTGATCGCAACCAACGTGGTGACCGCGAGTTCGACCAGCACGATCACGAGCAACGCCAGGCGATAGTCGGTCGCATTGATGGCCGACGTGTCGTACGCGATGATGACGACCAGCGCGAGCGCGATACCCAGGACAATGAACGACCAGCGCGCGATGATGCGCGCCAGCGTCGCGTTGCGGGCCGCGGCCTCACGCCAGGCGATCGGGTTCTGCCAGACCTGTCGAGGCGGCCGGAACGTCTGGCCGTCCTCGCTCTCGACACCGCCACTCAGCCCCAGCATCTTGCGATACCACGGCAGCTTGCGGCCTTCCTTGGCGCGCTTGGCCAGCCCGCCGGTACGCACGGTCAGCGTGCTTGCCGCGATGAGCCCGAGGCTGAGCACGGTCGAGATTGTGACCCACGCCCGGACCGGCGCTTCGAGCATGAACGCCGACAAACCCGAGAGCGTGCCGCGATCGGCGCTGGGGTTCGTCGTCGGGTTCAAGAGCGCGTCGAGCGCGAGGAACGGGTTTAGCCCGGTGAGCCATGTCACGCCACTTCCGGCCGGTCCGGCGCCAAGCCCGCGGGTGCGCAGCCACGCGTCGAGGCCGTACGTCACGCCCAGGTACGTCACCACGGCGACATAGAACGTGAACACCGCCCGCCGGCCCGCGATGCGGCTCACCGCCAACGCGATGGCGATTGCGCCCACAAGCAAAGCGGCGGCTGCGGCTACCAGATAGCTCGCGAAGATGCTCGAGCCGGGCACACCGCCGAAGTACTGCGTCAAAGCGAACAGCGGCAGGCTGGCGAACAGCAACGCCAACACGAAGAAGAGCCGGCCCAGCAGGTTGCCCAAGACGATCTGCAGCCGCCCCAGCGGCGTGGTCAGCAACACCTCCCACGTCCGCGGGCTGGCCTCCTGGGCGATGGCGCCCGCCATGAACACCGGGCTGAGCACGCAGATCAGGAAGATCTGCAGGTAGGCCACGTAGGTGAACGTGCTTGCGCCCGCCTCGGCCAGCGTGCGGAACGAGGCCGACCCTCCGCCACCGGTCTGCACCAGCAGGGCCCAGAGCATGACCAGCACCAGGAGCGCCAGGTACGCCGAGCGGATGTACATGTGCCGGCTGCGGCGGGAGCCGTTCTGGACGAGCCGCACCGCGATGGGGTTGGCCGGGGCGAGCCGCAGGATCCAGCGGAGAAAGGCGGGCATGGGGGCGATGATATCGGCCTTGCAGCGGCTATTGCGGCGAATGGATCGTAACGATCAGCCCGTTATTGATGCCAAACAAAACGCAAAAGTTCATTTAGGCAAGGCAGATCGTCAAAAATTTCCCGTAATCACGATTTTCTTCGTATCGAATCTCTGTTGTGCTGTCATACTACTGCTCATAGATCCCGCAGAGGCGGCTTTAGGAGGCCGGCCCTTTGGGTGAGAGGAGACAGACATGCGCATGTTGACTGTTGGGGCCGTTCTGGCCATCGCTGGGGCCGCTGTGGCCCAGACCGAAACGTTCGTTCTCGACGTCGAGGACGTTGGCAACGACCCGATCGTTCTCTTGGACAGCACCTTCGACCTTCCGGCGATCCAGTCGATCGACATGGTCTCGATCGATATCGCCCACTCGTGGGCCGCCGACATCGAGCTCATCCTGACCAGCCCCGGTGGTGACATCTTCACGATCACCGACGACAACGGCAGCGGCGTGCTGCTGGGCGACGGCGGCTCGCTCCTGGCCGGCGTTGGCGTGTACGACTTCGTGTCGGCTGCTGGCAACGGCAGTTGGGCCGACTTCGGCTTTGGCGACAGCGCCCCGGCCGGCACCTACGACGCCGACAGCTGGACCGACGGCCCCTTCGCCGCTGGTACGTGGAGCATCTTCCTCGCCGATGACGCCGGTGGCGATGATGGTGCCGTCGGCAGCATCCGCGTCGATTACACGATCCCCGCTCCGGCTTCGGCCGCGCTGCTGGGCCTAGGTGGCCTCGCCGCCGCCCGTCGCCGCCGCTAATCGACACCGATTAGCTCGCGACAACTCACGCTCCTTTCACGCCCCGCTTGGGGCGTTTTTCTTTTGGCCAGCCGAGCGACGAGCCGCGAACCGCGTGGGTCCTGCGGCCAGGCTCGAACTCCGAAATCCGCGAAGTGTTGAACTAGGCAAAGCTGAGTTGCTCCGACTTGTCGACAAACACGAATTTCTTTGTACGAATTCTCGGTCTTCCGGTCATACTCACCACTGAACAAACTCGTGGGAGGCGGTTGTAGGAGGCCGCTTCCTCTTTTGAACGAGAGGAGACAAGCATGCGCACTCTGACAGTTGCGACCATCCTGGTCGTGGCCGGGGCAGCCTCGGCACAATCGCTCTTTGACGAGGTCGGCGACGCCGGCCAGGCCGGTCCTGGCGACGCCCAGCAGACCGACGGCGTCGGCGAGCTGACACAGATCAACGGGTTCCTGGACATCGGCGACGCCGACGTGTACGCCATCCGCATCGTCGATGAGGCCGCCTTCAGCGCCACCACCGTTGGTGGGGCAGGCTTCGACACCCAGCTATTCCTGCTCAACGCCGATGGCAGCGGCCAGGTGGAGAACGACGACGAGTTTGACACCTTCTCGCTTCAATCGATCATCCGCAGCGATGGCGTCTTCGATACCGGCTTGTACTACCTGGGAGTAAGCAGCTTCGACACCGACCCCGTGGACATCGACGGCAATCGCCTGTTCGGCTTCGACACCTGGCCCGGCGCCGGTGACCAGCGCAGCCCGATCGGCGTGAACCTCTGGGTCGACTTCGCCTCCGATCCCTCGGGCGGTGGCGGTGACTACTCGATCTTCCTGACGGGCGCCGAATTCGCGGTGCCCACCCCCGGCACGATGGCCATCCTGGGCATCGCGGGCATCGCCGCGACCCGTCGCCGCCGCTGATCGACAGACATCACGGTCCGACAACCAAGCCGAACCGAACGCCCCACATGGGGTGTTTTGCTTTTCGCGGCCGAGCGGGTTACGAACCGCCCCGATCCCCTGTATCTGTGCGTACACGACGGCGGAACCAACCGCCACACACGGAGCCTTCTTGTGAAACTCATGCCAGCAGCGTGTATCGCGATCGTGGCCGCTACGTCCTCGGCCCAGACGCTCGAGTACGTCGGTGACACAACGGGCCTCGATCGTTTCAACCGACCCGACGGCATCAGCAGTCTGAGCGGCTTCGCGAACAACGTGCCGTATGAGGCCGTCGAGATCGAAGTCACCGAGACCGGCCTGTACACCATCCTCAGCGACCAGACCAACTTCGGCGAGCGATGGGATGGGTACCTGCTTCTGTACGAAGGAGGCTTTGATGCCACATCGCCCCTCGACGGGCTTGTCGCGATCAACGATGACTATTTCGGATCGCTGCTGCCCGGCACCGGCATCGGATACTCAGGCATTGAGAACATACAGCTCACCGCGGGCACGTACTTCATCGTGCTTACCGGATACGAGAACGACGACGACGGACCGTACCAGGTGCAGGCCTCAGGGGATGGTGAGATCCGCCTCTTCACATGCTTCGCCGACATGAACGGGGACAGCCAACTGAACATCTTCGACTTCCTCGAGTTCCAGAACCTGTTCGACGCGGGTGATCTCGCCGCCGATTGCGACGAGGACGGCGCGCTCAGCCTGTTCGACTTCCTCTGCTTCCAGAACGGTTTCGATATCGGTTGCGAATGAGCCCTCTCCGGGCATGACACTTCAAACCAAACGAAAAGCCCGGCCACTCCATGTGGCCGGGCTCGGTTGATACGTGATGTCGGGCGGACTCAGGTCGACTCGGCACCAGCCGAAACCGGCTTGTCGCCCTCGCGGCCATCACCGTCACCACCCTCGTCCGCGGGCGGCTCGGGCAACGACTCTGGGCTAAAGAACAAGTTCTCGTCCTCGCCCTTACGCGTGACCTTCAGCAGCGTGCGGCCGGAGATCTCTCCGGACAGCAGCATCTCGCTGAGCGGGTCCTCGATGTACTGCCCGATCGCACGACGCAGCGGACGCGCGCCGAAGTCCGGGTTGTACCCCTTGTCGATCAAGAAGTCCTTCGCGGGCTGATCCAGCTCCATCTGGATGTTCTGCACACGCAGGCGATCGGCAACCTTCTGGACCTCGTACTCGATGATCTGCACGAGGTCGTCGCGGTTCAGCGGGCGGAACACGATCGTGTCATCCAGGCGGTTGATGAACTCGGGGCGGAAGAACCGCTCGATCTCCTTCATCAGGATGCCCTTGATGTTGTCGTAGTCCACATCGCTCGAACGCTTCTGGAAGCCGAATCCGCCGCCACCCTTGATCAGATCAGCACCGATGTTGCTGGTCATGATCAGCACGGTGTTGCGGAAGTCGACGTTGCGGCCGAACGAGTCGGTCAGGCGGCCCTCTTCCATGATCTGCAAGAGCATGTTGAAGACATCGGGGTGCGCCTTCTCAACCTCATCGAGCAGCACGACGCTGTACGGACGGCGGCGGATGCGCTCGGTGAGCTGGCCGCCCTCCTCGTACCCGACGTAGCCGGGAGGCGCGCCGATGAGCCGGCTGACGTTGTGCTTCTCCATGTACTCGCTCATGTCCAGGTGAATGAGGGCGTCCTCATCACCGAACATGAACTCGGCCAGCGCCTTGCTGAGCAGCGTCTTACCCACGCCGGACGGGCCGACGAAGATGAAGCTTCCCATCGGACGCTTGGGATCCTTCAGGCCGGCGCGGGCGCGACGGATCGCACGCGAGACGGCCTTGATGGCGTCGTCCTGGTTGATGACCTTCTTGTGCAGCTCGTCCTCGAGCTTGAGCAGGCGATCGGCCTCCTCGCTCTCGAGGCGTTGCAGCGGCACGCCGGTCATGCTCGAGACCACCTCGGCGATGATGTCCTCGTCGACGGTGCCGTCGATCTCCTTGGACTTCTCACGCCAGGACTTCTGGATCTCTTCCTTCTTCTTGCGGAGCTGCTCCGCCTGATCGCGCAGCTCTGCCGCACGCTCGTAGTCGGCGCCCTTGACCGCTTCGTCCTTCTCGACACCGAGACGCTCGATCTCGCTCTCGATCTCGGCAAGGTCTGGCGGCTTGCTCATGCTCTTGATGCGTACGCGGGCGCCCGCCTCATCGATCACGTCGATCGACTTGTCGGGCTGCACACGGCCGGAGATGTACCGACCGCTGAGCTCGACGGCGCTCTTGATGGCGTCGTCGGTGATGCGCACGCGGTGGTGCTGCTCGTAGCGATCGCGCAGGCCCTTGATGATCTCCACCGTCTGCTCGTCGGTGGGCGGATCGACGGGGATGGCCTGGAAGCGACGCGCGAGCGCGGCGTCCTTCTCGATGTACTTGCGGTACTCGTCGAAGGTCGTCGCACCGATGCACTGGATCTCGCCACGTGCCAAGGCGGGCTTGAGCACGTTGCTCGCGTCGATGGCGCCCTCGGCACCACCCGCACCCACGAGCGTATGCAGCTCGTCGATGAACAAGATGACGTTCTTCGCGCGGCGGACCTCGTTCATGACCGCCTTGATGCGCTCTTCGAACTGGCCGCGGTACTTCGTGCCGGCGACCATCA